>ENA-OPZM01000226-OPZM01000226.1-human-gut-metagenome-genome-assembly--contig:-NODE-226-length-24284-cov-1.834417_pt1 | contig 24284 bp, 33 predicted proteins | sample MGYA00242478_ERZ504493 | MGnify/ENA primary metagenome ERZ504493 (study PRJEB26092, sample SAMD00036227) | human gut metagenome | host: Homo sapiens | study: EMG produced TPA metagenomics assembly of... | reverse complement strand
CAACAGCGATTGATTGCTCAAACAATTGAAAATTGTTTGAGATTGGAAATCTACTTGCAAAGCAAGCGCCAAAAAAGTACCTAATCAATTGTGCATGGGAAACTCTAAGTTGACTAAAGTGGGTAATCGCTGTTTAAATATTTCTTGATAGCGACCTTCAACAATCTATCCCCAGATTGTTGAAATCCAAACTACTGCGTCTTGTAAGTTAAAGAAGCTGGGCACTTTGTCCCAACCTCTTAATTTTCTTTTGAAGTAACTGAAAAATCAACACCAACTTTGTCTCGTAGGAATTTCCAAAGGTAGTAAGCAATGTAAAAGTCAATACAACCATGGACAAGAGAACCAAAGCCAATCAGCCAACTAGTGACCAAACATAAGCTGCACCAGTTTGTACCCCTGCAGTCAAAACTAAAACAACGATGAATTCTGCCAAGCCATGCAAGAAATTCAAGAACAAAGCCAAAAGAAATGTTGATAAAGGTTTCTCAAGCAAACTTGGACGTTTTTGAATCAAGATAGCTCCCACAACAGCAAATAACAAATGAGAAACAGCACGCAAAACGATAACAATCGGAAAACCCGCCAATAAGAAACCTAAGCTTGTTCCTAAAGCAACTAAAACCGCAACTTGCGGTGAAATAAACATTGCCATAAAAACGGGTACGTGACTTGCTAGTGTAAACGAAGCAGGTCCAATAACCACTTTAACTGGCATAACCATTGGAATCAGAATCCCAAACGCAACCAAAATGGCTGTAAAAGCAAGAGATTTTGTCTGATTTCGTCTCATAATAACTCCTTTGTGATATCTATCAAAACCTTGATTTACCAACCAAGGCACTATCAGCTTCTTAAATGTTATCGATAAAAAAAGCCTATTGACATTATTAGACTAATTTCCCCAAGAACAACCATCCTAGAGCCACTAATTAGTCTTGCCTATTATAAATAAAAAAAGCACAGGTGTCAAGACACCTGTAACTGTTTAGTTAGACTTCAAAAGTAAGCCTTTATCTAATAACATTTCCTTGATATCTTCAAAATCATCTTTTGAATGACAAGAAAGCGTATGTGTGTGAATCCCATGTGTTAGCGAAGATAAAAGTGTCGCATTAGAATGTTCAACCTTATCCATAAATTGGCAATATCTTCGTCGCTTCTTATATCGAGCGGCGCTGTTAACATACCATAAACAGGATGTTCAACTTCAACATCAACCACAATTCCACCATTAGCAACTATGCTGTCCAATTCTTCTTTGGTTCTTTCAGGACCATGTTGACAAGCAATTTTCCCGACAAATTGGTGCGAATAAAGCGCTTGTGACATCACATAACCTTTAGGTGTCGAAATCACGTCATGATTAGCTGCTCTCAACAGAGCAACATCACCAACAATAATTTGGCGACTAACACCAAGCCTGCTAGCTAAAGAACTGGCTGAAATGGGAACTTGCGTTTGGCTCAAAATATCGATAATTTTTTGACGACGTTCTGCTGCTTTCATAAAAGCCCCCTTCAAATATAATCCTTACTATTAATCATACCATAAATTTTCAAAAAAACGTCCACTAGATACTCACACAATAAAATTTAGCATTTTTTTCAAAAAATGATTTAAAATTGTGAAAGGAAAAACATCTCAAAGCACACAAGGAGTGTTTAGTTCGTGTCACTAACTTTTTCTGTGCTATGCTATAATAAAGCTATAAAAAATTTATCTTGTTATAAGCAAGTCAGCCATTCTGCGGGAGAATAAAATGGAGATTTTAAAAGAAATTAATATTACAAAAGACAAAAAATGAGCCACTTTGGCTAAATATCATATCCCTTCCTACTTTTTTCCTATTTTTTATCTTTTTTACTTACTTGGTTTAAAGATTCAACACCCTACCATTGAAAATGTTACCTACACTATTCATTTGGGAAAATTATTTCTTTTTGTACTAGCGATACTTGCTGTTGTCATCATTCATGAACTTATCCATGCTTTCTTTTTCAAACTCTTTAAACCTAAAAGTAAAGTCAAATTTGGAATCAATTGGAAATTAGGAGCGGCATATGCTACCTGTCCAAAAGTGACTTATGACAGATGGCAAATGATAGTCATTAGCTTAGCACCTTTTATCATTTGGTCTCTAACGCTGACTATCCTCTTTGGTATGGATTTATTATCTTTTCCTGCCTATATCGGAATTGTCAGCCTACATGCAACAGGATGTATCGGTGATTTCTACTATGTCTATCTCCTTGCATTAAATATGCCAGAAAGAAATTTTAGCAGAAGACACAGCAGTAGGACTAATCATATATAGTAAAAATTAAGCTAAATTTAGCAAATGAATTTTGACACTATTCTTTTAGAATAGTGTTTTTTAGCACTTAACATAAAATGCTCATTATGACTAAGAAAATTTGTCAAACAAAAAGCGGAAGTGCCCCACCTCCTACCGCAGACACAAAGTCTGTTTCAAGGGGAGTTAGACCACCTCTGCTTCACTTATATTGTACATCAATCTTTTTAGTTTTATTATAAGTAATATAAAAAGCACTCTAGGGGATAGCCTAGAATGCTTTCATATTAAGGGTTTTACCCTTATAATCTACTATCAGATTATTTACCAAGGTAGTATTCGTTTGTAACGTTTAATTTTTCATCAAATTCGAATACAAGCGGTGGGAAGTTAGGGATTTCAACATCCATAATTTCGTCATCTGACAATTGTTTGATATGTTTTACAAGAGCGCGGATTGAATTACCGTGTGCACCTACAAAGACGTTTTTTACCGTCTTTAAGAGCTGGAGCGATTTTATCTTCCCAGAATGGAAGAGCACGTTCCAAAGTAACTTTCAAGTTTCAGCATCTGGAATTACTGTATCGTCAAGGTTAGCGTAACGACGGTCAGTATGTGCTGAGTACTCGTCATCTTTAGCCATAGCTGGTGGCAATACATCGTATGAACGACGCCAGATATGAACTTGTTCGTCACCCCATTTTTCAGCAGCTTCAGCTTTGTTTTGACCAGTTAAACCACCGTAGTGACGTTCGTTCAAGCGCCATGATTTTTCAACTGGTACCCAAAGTTGGTCAGCTGCTTCAAGAGCAAGGTTAGTTGTTTTGATAGCACGTTTAAGAACTGAAGTGTAAGCAAGGTCAAACTCAATACCAGCTTCTTTGATTAATTTACCAGCATCGATCGCCTGTTGTGTACCTTTTTCTGACAAATCAACGTCAGCCCAACCTGTGAAAAGGTTAGCTTTGTTCCATTCTGACTCACCGTGGCGAGCAAAAACCAATTTTACCATTAGATAAAGTCTCCTTTAAAGTAATACAAAGGCTATTAACGCACAGCGAAAAATAGGTGTTAGCATATCAGTCCGGCGACTTAATAAGTTAGACTATTTTTGGCTCAGCATTCTAGCCATATTAATTATTACGACCAAATAAAGTCGCTTACCCTTACTATTCTACCCAAAAAGCTATAAAAAAGCTAGTAAAATTACTAATTTTCTCTAAAAGACTCAATGCCCGCTGGTCATTTTTAACCCGATAATCCCAATGACAACCAAAATCAAAAAAAAGGTAGGCAAGCGGTGATAATTGGTCTTTCAGAAAGACAATTCCAACAACTACTGTTCCGATTGCACCAATCCCTGTCCAAATCGGATAAGCAAGACTCATCGGAAGTTCCTTTAACGCACGCGCTAAAAAGACAAAGCTTAAAACCATTCCAAGAATGGTTACCATTGAGTAGCCAAGCCTGCTAAAATTCTCACTTAATTTCATACTCGTTGCCCAAACAACCTCCAATATTCCTGCGAAAATCAAATAAATCCACGTCATTTTGCTCTCCTTTTCTTGATAAAATAAAAAACGCAACAACACCATTTCTTTATCCAAAAGGATATCCTTACGAAACGATGTTATCGCCATTCCCCACTTTCCGGGGAAAGTGGTAGCTTTCTATATGATTGATGCTATTATAAATCAAATTATTTTTTATGTCAACGTCATGGTACGCATGGCATTCAAGGTTGCGAGAATCGTTACTCCCACATCTGCAAAAATTGCTAGCCACATATTCGCCATTCCGAGGCTCGCTAGTAATAAAACTAGAACTTTGATACCAATTGAGAATATGATGTTTTCATGAGCAATACGAATTGTCTTGCGAGCAATCTTAATCGCTTTGGCAATCTTTGACAATTGGTCGTTCATGACAACCACATCTGCCGCTTCAATGGCAACATCACTTCCTAGACCACCCATGGCAATTCCAACATCAGCTCTGGCTAAAACTGGTGCATCGTTGATACCGTCACCGACAAAGCCAACTGTGGTACGTGGTGATTTTTTAGCAAGATATTTTTCAAGTTCATCAACCTTATCTGTTGGCAATAGCTCCGCTTGATAGTCTGTGATACCCAGCTCATCAGCGATTTTTCAGCAACTTCACGACGGTCTCCTGTCAACATCACCAGATGTTTAACGCCAGCTTGTTTGAATTGTTCCAAGGCTTCCTTGGTGTCTGACTTGATGCAATCAGAAATCACAATGTGCCCTGCGTACGCTCCGTCAATAGCAACATGAACGATTGTTCCAACTTTGCTACAAACCTTCCATTTTGCCCCTAGGCTATCCATGAATTTGGTATTTCCGACAGCAACACTATGTCCATTAATAATAGCGCTGACGCCATATCCTGACTTTTCTGTCACGTCTGTAATGGAACAAGCATCTGCTTCTTTTTCATAAGCTTCGCGAAGCGATTGGGCAATTGGGTGAGTTGAAAAACGTTCCACATGACTGGCTAAATGTAACAACTGCTCATCCGTAATATCATTGGGATGAAGTGCCGTTACTTCAAAAACACCTTCTGTCAATGTCCCAGTTTTATCAAAAAGCAAACTCTCAAGCGAAGCTAGACTTTCCAAATAATTAGACCCTTTAACCAATACACCTGCTTTTGAACAAGCTCCCAATCCTCCAAAAAAAGCTCAAAGGAATTGAAATCACAAGCGCACACGGACACGAAATCACAAGGAAAGTCAATGCACGGCTAAACCATTCTGGAAAATTCCCAGCAAAATCACCAGAAACGAGAGGTGGAAAAACAGCCAAAATCACCGCTGCAATCACCACAGTTGGCGTATAAACAGCCGCAAATTTTGTCATGAAATGCTCACTTTTTGACTTGTTAGCAGCAGAATTTTCCAGTAAATCCAGAATCTTGCTTAACGTTGAATCCTTTACAGAATGCAAAACTTTAACACGAATAACCCCTGTCATGTTAATCATTCCTGAAAGCACTTGGTCACCAACTTGAACCGTTTGTGGTAAGCTTTCACCTGTCAAAGCTGCTGTATCAACAGAAGATTCACCAGTAATCAAAATACCGTCTATGGCCACTTTTTTCTCCAGGATGGATAGAAATGACTTGCCCTTCTTGCACTTCTTGTGGGTCAATATCAACTACCTCATCGCCTTTTTCTAAGTGAACAAGGTCTGGGCGTAAATTTAACAATTCAGCAATTGATTTTTCGCTGCTACCTTCTGCAATATGTTCAAATAATTCACCAACTTGGTAAAATATCATGACAAAAACAGCTTCCGCAAACTCAGATTCATTTGTTATAAAGCTCAAGACAAATGCCCCTAACGTTGCTATCGTCATCAAAAAGTGTTCGCTGAAAACTTTTCCTTTACTGATTTTCAGCACCGCTTTTCTTAAAACATCATACCCAGCAATAAGATATGGTATAGCGTAAAGTGTAGCCTGTACTGGTAAAGATGGTTGTGTTGCCTTTACCACTCCAAAAACTAGCAAAAATCCTAAAGTCGCTAGTAAAATCCGTTCTAAGGGATTTTTTGTTTTTTTCTGACATTGTCAGTCCTCCTCATAATGCTCCACGACAGAATCTAAAACCTGACTGATATGCTTATCAGCCAAAGCATAAATCTGATTTTTCCTTCACGTCGTACAGATACAATTTTCAGATTTTTCAACAAGGTCAATTGGTGTGAAATAGCTGATGGGCTCATTTGCAAAATAGCTGCCAGCTCACTAGATTTTAACTCACCTTGGCTTAAGCACCAAATGATTTGTAAACGTGTCCCATTTCCCAAAGCCTTGAAAAAATCTGAAACATTTTCCAATAGCTCTCCCTCAAGCAACTGTTGTGTTTGGCTATCTTCTATCATCTAAAATTACTCCAATATCAATTTATAAAACACTTGAACAATTGCTCAATTGTTTTATGATTAAAATATAGCACTTTTACCACTTTTTTTTTCAAGGAAATACTGGATTTTTTCAAAAATAAGAAATTTGTGCTACAATTTTTGTATATACAATTTTTTGGGAGGTAGTAATGAAAGCTTTTGCACTTACAGATAGCTCACAACGAGCAATTTCTGATTTAGCAATAATAGATATTCCAAAACCTAAGATTTCAGCGAACGACGTTCTCGTCAAAGTGACCGCTGTCGGACTTAACCCTGTTGATTTCAAAGTTATCGAAAACGGCGTCGATACTTGGACATTTCCACATATCGTTGGTATGGATGTTGTCGGAGAAATCGTTGAGCTTGGTGAGCATGTCACTCAATTTCAAATCGGTGACCGTGTGGCTGGGCATGGCAATTTAACCAAACAAGGTTGCCTAGCTGAATTTGCCAGCGTCCCTGCTTACCAATTAACCAAAATTCCTGACAGCATTTCTCATACTGACGCTGCTGCACTACTCTGTAATGGATTGACCGCTTATCAGGCACTATTTCGTAAAGTAACACTCGCTAACAAGAAAACAATTCTCATTCATGCAGGAAGTGGCGGTGTTGGGAGCATTGCCATTCAATTAGCCAAAATGGTTGGCTTGACAGTTTATACCACAGCTTCAACTGCTAAGTTTGATTTTGTCAAATCGCTCGGTGCAGATGTCGTAATTGATTACAAGACAGAAAATGTTAGTAGGCGAATTGCCGAGCTCACTTGACGGACTTGGCGTTGACATGATTATCAATACCATTGGTAAAGACGAATCAACCGAAGATTTGAAGCGACTAGCTATAACGGCAGTCTGATTGCAATTGTCTCACCACCACGCATTGACAATCCAAGTGACTTATTTAGCCGAGCCTTAAGTATTGACGTCTTAAATCTTGGCGGCGCTCATTTATCACACAATCCTCAGCAAGCCCAAGACCTTGCAACAATGACCGAAGAACTCTTTGCACTTGTTCAAGAGCAAAAAGTAAAAGCCCTTGTTAACCAAACATTCCCATTTGAAGAAACAAAAGAGGCTTTACAACTGATAAAAGACCAAAAAATTACAGGAAAACTGGTCGTTGATATGATTTTAAATCACAAACGTTCGGAAACAACTTGCTTTATTTCTAACTAAATAGTAAAATAAAGATGGCTTAGAATTGTCTTTCTAGCCACTAACACTATTCTTGGAGGATTTTATGGTTTCTACAGTAACAAAAATTGGTGCTTTCGATTTTGACAACTGTTTCATGAATGCCGCTGGCGTTTATTGCATGACTCGTGAAGAATTGGCAGAAATTGATGCCTCTGCAGCTGGTTCTTTCGTTACAAAGACAGGAACATTGACAGCACGCACTGGTAATCCTGAACACGTTACGCAGACACTAGCCTTGGTTCAATTAACTCAATGGGCTTACCAAATAACGGTTTTCAATATTATCTTGACTACGTTACAGAGCTCCAAAATACGCCAAATAGCAAACATCATTTCTTATCACTTGTTGGCATGTCAGAAGAAGAAACACATACCATTCTTAAAGTCGTCCAAGATTCTGACTACCAAGGATTGGTGGAATTAAACCTTTCTTGTCCAAACGTTCCAGGTAAACCTCAAATCGCCTATGATTTTGAAACAACGGAAACACTCTTAAGAGATATTTTTACCTATTTCACTAAGCCACTTGGTGTGAAATTGCCACCTTACTTCGACATCGCTCATTTTGACCGAGCAGCTGCGATTTTCAATCAATTTCCACTCACTTTTGTGAATTGTATCAATTCTATCGGAAATGGTTTGATTATCGAAGACGAAACCGTGCTTATCAAACTAAATGCTTTGGCGGTATTGGTGGCGACTATGTCAACCATACGGCGCTTGCTAATGTCCACGCTTTTTACCAACGCCTTAACCCATCTATCCAAATCATCGGAACAGGCGGTGTCAAAACAGGGCGTGATGCTTTCGAACACATCTTGTGTGGCGCTAGCATGGTTCAACTAGGGACAATTTTACACCAAGAAGGTCCAGCAGTCTTTGAGCGTATTACGAATGAACTAAAAGCCATTATGGAAGAAAAAGGCTATGAAAACCTTGAAGATTTCCGTGGCAAATTAAAATATATTGATTAAATATCACAAAAGCATCTGAGACAATATCCCAGATGCTTTCTTCTTTCTATTATTTTTCACCTCAGAAAGATATAAGTTTTGATATAAGTTATTTCCTATTTAGTCATTACGCATTAAATTCAAAATTGGTTTTTTGACAAGAAATAATATCACACCAATACCAATACAGATTAAACCTAGAATACCAAAGAATGCTACTTCGGTTTCTTTATTGAAAGATGGTGTAATCAAGGCGTTTACTGCTTGTGATGTTGAGTCTGATAAGAACCAAAGAGCAACCATTTGTGATTGGAAAGCAAGCGGTGCAAGGCGAGTTGAAACAGATAGACCTACTGGAGAAATCAACAATTCACCAGACATTTGAACTGCAAACATCACTACCAACCACATGAAGCTCACGCGACCATGGGTACCATATAGGATACCCGGCACAGCATAATAAGGTATGAAATCCCAGTCAACAATAGACCCAATCCAAATTTTGAAACTGCAGATGGTTGACGGTCCCCCATTTGTTCCAAAGCCATACAAACGCAGGTGTCAATATCACGATAAATAACGGATTAAGCAATTGATACCAAGAAGGGTCAATATGAATAGTGACACCAAAAATAGTTGGATTTAGATTTGAACGTGTTTCACCCCAAACTGCAATAACTGTTGAGCTTTGTTCTTCGACTAGCCAAAAAACAATCGAAGATAGGAACAATGGAAGATAGGCTAATAATTGTTTACGTTCAGTACTTGATACTTTATTTGATGTAAACATTGTCGCAAAGTAAATAAATGGAATAACAATACCTGCCCATGAAAGAACATTAATAACATTATTAACAAAGTTTGCTGGATTTAAACGATAAACGAAGAATCCAGCAGCAAGGATAATGACTAAAGCAACACCCAACTTCACTAATAAGCCTCGTTTTTCTTCTTGACTTAATGGGTTAGACGGTTTATTTCCCAATTCTGGGAATTGTTTCATACGTCCAAACCAATAAACAAACAGAGCAACAATCATTCCGATTGCAGCAAGTGAGAAACCTAGGTGATAATTGATACTCTCACCAACTGTCCCTACTACAATAGGAGCAAGCAATGAACCAATGTTAATTCCAACGACAAATATGTTAAATCCCGTATCACGACGTGGGTCATCTGCTGCATACAAGTGACCTACCATGTTTGAAATATTGGATTTTAACATCCCTGTTCCCAGAATAATCAAAAAAAGCGAAATAAAAAGTGATGTTAAAACCAAACGGAGTAGCTAGGACAATATGTCCTAGAGTGATAAGAATACCACCGATAAAAATTGTTTGAGAAGCTCCGAGAATACGGTCTGCAAACCATCCACCGATAATTCCTGAAAGATATACAAGTGCCCCGTAAATACTAACGATAGCCATTGCTTGGGTTTTAGGAAGTCCTAAACCTGCATTAGGCGCGGTAACAGATGCATACAAATAATAAATCAAAATGGCACGCATGCATAGTACGAGAATCTTTCCCAAAGTTCTGTTTGGAATAATGTAAACAAAGCTTTAGGTTGTCCAAAAAATGTTTTTTCTATTTTTTTATCCATACGCTCTATTATATAAGGAATTTTAGACTTTATCAAGTTAGTTTTTCTGACATCATTTATCACTAATTTCCTAAAAAGCTCATAATATCAAGCATCCTATATTCTAAATTCTCACCCAAAAATTTTGTTATGTTTTTAATAATCAAAAAATAGCTATTAAATCATGTTAGCTTTTAACTTTTTCATCAGCAATGTCTAACATTCAATGTATTTTGTATTACGAAAGAAAAACTCTTCTCTAACATTCCTATTATATTCTTGAATTTTAATTTTCGGATACTCATGATAAAAACTCCCATAAAATTAACCTAACATCTTAATTATGAACGAGTAAAAAAAGTGCCCAATGGACACCACTCACTTTTCTATTTCTAGACAAGTAAAAAAACCATCCAACGGACAACTACCAGAATGTAGGCAAAACCTACTTTTAATAAAGTAAGTTATAAAGAATTATTGTCTTTGTTCAATCTTAGGATTATTTGCGAGCAAAGCGAGCAGCAAAACGATACTTACCGCCGTGGTGAAAGTGACTGCAACATCAATAAAACCAGCCACCCGTAAGTTTTGAGGGAGTGGTACAGAATCCCAATATTCATAGTTCGTTGTACCACCCCCGCACAGTTGACTAGGTTGGTCGCAATTTTGCGAAGCAAAATGAGAACTGCCAGTCAACCACTGCGACTCTTAGGAATTCCTTGGATTCCTTCAACAGTCCACTGGACTGTCGAACCTGCCGACGGCACCACCTAAGGAAAGTATCAAAAAAAAGACTTTCTTATCACCAATTGTCCCAGAAGTCATCATCTTCCTTTTGTTGAGTTTCTTCTGTCTTCTCTGTCTTTCCTTGTTCAATAACCTTGCCGTTTTCATCTACTTTAGGTTTTATCACAAAGCTATAAGCGATAAACATGATAACTTTCAAAATTGAAAAAACACCTAAAAAAATGACAACGATTAAAAGGGATTTATTCATAGCACACTCTCTTCTGATTTTTCTCTGTTGATTTTGATAGCTAATAAACTAACTTTCATAGCTTAATTATACCACAAACCATCCAACAAGTTTCTAAAGCTATTTGTTCCCAGAATATCCATAACACAATAAAAAGCCCATCAATCAGGCTACGAAGCGTAATATGATGAACTTTTAAATGTAAATTATTTTACAGCATCTTTAAGTGCTTTACCAGCTTTGAACGCAGGTACTTTTGAAGCTGCAATTTCAATTTCTTCACCAGTTTGTGGGTTACGACCTTTACGAGCTGCGCGTTCGCGAACTTCAAAGTTACCAAAACCGATTAATTGAACTTTTTCGCCTTCAGAAAGGAAGCTTTCGATTGCTGAGAATACTGCATCTACAGCTACTGCTGAATCTTTTTTAGTAAGCTCAGTTGCTTCTGCAACTTTAGCGATTAAATCTTGTTTGTTAGCCATTTAACAAATCCTCCAATTAATTTCTAAGCGTTAACACTTTAACACGTTCTATGATACCCAAAAATAGCTTTTAGGTCAAGTATTAAAACGTCTTTTAGTCGTTTTTCTTGTAAATATCAAAATTGAATTGATTACCTACAAGATCAATAGTAGTGGCCTTCAAATAAAGGTCTGCACCATTTTTTAGATTTTGAATATTAATATTGATCGCTGACTCGTTCGGTAAAACTTTAACAAAACTTGGCAATTTATAGCTTGATTTTATATATTTTAAAACCTCTGATTCAGGCAAGGAAAGTGTACCAACTGAAAATGATGTAATTTTAAGCTGAACCGCACCAGAATCAAGACGGCTAGGTTGAAAATAAATATAAAGTGGCACTTTAGAGCCTAAAAGGGTATATGTCCCTTCAAACATAATCGCTGATGATGTAGCATAGACGGTATAGGACATTTGGTCTGTCTGATAATCCTCCAGATAAGCAGCAACAGTGTCGTTTAATTGCTCACGATTTGTTGAAAAAGTCCCAACTTTAACGCTATCCGTTTTTTTAGAACTACCGCTCTCAACCGCTGGTTCTCTCACTTGAATCAAACGACTAGCAACAACGCCCACAAACGCAATATTTATAGACAAAATGAGAAGAAATCCCCATTTCCACCAATTAATCTTCTTTCCATTCTTCTTTAGTTTCACTGATTTTCTCCATTGTTACATCTGACATGATTTGGTAACCAATATTATTTGGGTGAAAATGGTCACCGCTAAAAAGGACATCATTAATCACGGTTGTCTGGTCACCAGAAGTTGAAACAATCCCTTCTTCACCATTAATTCCCTTATATAAGTCATCGTTGATAGGTACAAAATAGACATTGGCATACTCTTCGGTGACACTTTCAGTAGCGTTATTCCAATTATCGACGATTTCTTGCATTTCCGTCATATCAGGGAAATTGAGGTAGAATGGATTGTAAATGCCCAAAATATAAATTGGCAAATCTTCATTCTCTGCACGCGCTAATTCAATAATCTGACGCAAGCGTTTTTTGATAAGATTTGGCAGGTTTGGTAAAAGTAGAAACAGACAAACTCGTTAAATTCTTTCGAATAACTGCCATGACATCATTTCCACCAACGGTTAGGGTCATCATATCTGCCTTAACCAATGATTTTTGAATGTCTGTCTTTTCTTGCATCCGCTGCAAAATTTGCTTGCTGGTATTTCCAGAAACACCGTAATTACTATCAGTAACTTGATAGTCATAAGTATCTGTTAAACTTTGCGCCAGCAAAGGAACAAAACCACCTTGGTTAGTAGTGTCACCGACTCCTTCCGTCAACGAATCACCAATCGCCACATAATGAAACGGTGTCGCTTCTTGTGCCAAAAAATCTTTCTTTGTTAGCTCTGTATCAGATTTTGGAATCAGCACACTAAAAAATGACAATAAACAGAAGAAGGCTTGCTAAAAAAGAAAGCAAACCCAGTTAAAATATTCTTTTTCTTACTCATAACGTACCATTACCGCAAAGGCATTTTCACCAGTGTGTGTTTGGATAATTGAACCTGTTTCAAGAACAGCAATCGGAGCTCCTAACACTTGTAACTTTTCCTTAAATCCATTTGCCATATCAGCCGTACCACAGTAAGAAATACCAATTTCTGCTACTTTTTTACCTTTAGCGTATTCAATAAAATTGTCTAGCCACTTATTGAATGTTTTAAGGCCACGTCCTTTAATAATCGGATTTAATTCACAATCAACCATTTCCATAACAACTTTAATGTTAAGGAGTGAGCTAATAAGACCAGTCACACGTCCGATACGTCCACCTTTTACCAAATTTTCAAGCGTTGATACACCAATAAAAAGTTCAGATTTTTGACGAACCTCTTCAATTTTAGCAATAACTTCTTCTAAACTACCACCTTCCTGAGCCAATTTTGCAGCTTGAACTACTTGGAATTTTTGACATTGGTCTGTAAAGGTTGAGTCAATAACAGTAACATCAGCACCTGCTAAATTAGCCCCTTGACGCGCTGCTTCAACTGTCCCTGAAAGCGTGTGTGTGATATGAATGGAAACAATATGATCAGCACCATTTTTCATCAAGTTTTCATAAACTTCTGCAAAAACGCCTACTGGTGGCTGACTTGTTTTTGGCAATTCCTTACTGTTTCGCATCATGTTAAGGAATTTTCCTTCTTCTTTCAAATCACTATCTGAATACACGACACCATCAATCATGACCGATAGTGGGATAACGGTAATATCATATTTTTCAACCAATTCAGGTTCAATAGTTAAAGAGGAATCCGTAACAATTTTAATTTTACTCATTTTCTATCCTATCATACTTCGATACTTGTATCTAAATTTTATTCTAACATTAATTATACCAAATTTTTAAAACTTAGGGGACATTTTATCAGAGAAAGTCTAATTGCGCAAAAAAGAAGCCTTGCAGCTTCACTTTTTACTTCTTCAATAGTTCGCGAGCTTGTTCGCGTGCCATTTCAGTAATATCGCTACCAGCAAGCATTTTAGCGATTTCTTCTACTCGTTCTTCTTCGGTCAACAAGCGAACCGTTGAAACAGTCGTATTTTCATCACTGCGTTTTTCGATAAAGAACTGATAATCAGCAATGGCAATCACTTGTGGTAAATGAGATATTGCCAAGACTTGTCCGTTACTTCCGATTTTATAGATTTTTTGGGCAATAGCTTGCGCAACGCGACCAGATACACCAGTATCCACTTCGTCAAAGACGATACTTGTTTTGTCCTCTTTACGTGAAAATGCTGATTTGATAGCCAACATTAAACGAGAAATTTCACCACCAGACGCAACCTTAACGAGTGGTTTAAAGCCTTCACCAGGGTTCGTTGAAATGTAAAATTCAACAGTTTCATTTCCATCACGGTTGAATTTTCCTTTGGTGAATTGGACTTGAAAATCAGCCTTTTCCATGTACAAATCAGCTAACTCTTGCTTGATTTCAGCTTCCAAATTTTTAGCCAAGGCATGGCGTTCTTGACTGAGTTCTTCAGCAGCAACAATCAATTCTTTTTCCAAGCGTTTAAGGGCTTTTTCCATGTCATCAGATGACTCATCATTTCCAGTCAAAAGATTGTATTCCTTGGTGATATTATCATAATACTCTAAAACATCATCAACACTACCGCCATATTTGCGTGTAATGCTATAAATCACCTCTAGGCGCGCTTCGATTTGTTGCAAGCTTCCCGCATCAAAATCAAGGTCATCAATGACATCACCTAGGTGTTTCGTGACTTCTTCTAGGATATAATAAGCCTCTGAAACGTTAGCTGACATTTCTTTATAGTCAGCATCAAATTCTTCGAGCGTCATCAAATCATTCATGGCTGAACGAATGTTAGATAGACTTGAAAATTCTTCGTCATCAAGCATGACATAAGCATTGGTCAACGTATCTGCAATGTTTTTATGATTAAGCAATTTATCACGTTTTTGATTGAGTACCTGGTCCTCACCAGATTTCAAGGCTGCCGCTTCAATCTCTGCTATCTGAAATTCTAACATTTCAATACGCGCTTTATGCTCTTGTTCATTTTTTTGCTTGGTCACGACACGCTTACGCAATTGACGATAGCTTTCAAAAAGCTCTTGGTAATGTTTTTTGACATCAGCAAACTGTTCATTACCAAATTCATCCAACATCCGAATGTGCATATTGGGCTTCATCAACTCTTCTTGGTCATGTTGTCCATGAATATCAACCAGATACTGCCCAACGGCACGTAACGTTGTCAGATTCACCATTTGTCCGTTGATACGACCGATAGAACGACCATTTTGCAGAATGTCACGGCGAATAATCAATTCTTCTGTCACATCAATGCCATTTTCTTCCAAAATCTGTGTGAGCGCAGGATTTTCACCAACCGAAAAAAGCCCTTCAATTTCAGCCTTGTTAGCCCCATGACGAATAACGTCAAGACTAGCCCGCGCCCCCAACATGAGGTTCATGGCATCAATAATAATCGACTTCCCCGCTCCAGTTTCCCCTGTCAAAACCGTCATGCCATTTTCAAAAGTAAGCGAGATTTCTTCGATAATGGCAAAATTTTTAATGGAAATTTCTAAAAGCATTGGGTGACCTCCCTTAGTTACAGTCTTTCATCCATTTAAGCACTTCTTGGCGAATTGCTGCTGCTCCTTCAGCTGTTTTGGTAACGACTAATAAACTATCATCGTCAGCAAGGATACTGAAAATCACATCTTTAAAATCTTCCAACAAGAAACGTTTAATCAAACGGCTATTTCCTGGATTCACATCAAGATTAATCATGTTTTCAAGCCCTGCTGTTTCTTCTGAAATCGCAAGAACTGTGCTTTTAATTGGCACAGAAACTTGACCAACTTTTTTTGTCTTGTCTTTTGAAAGCCCATAAATATAAGGACCCTCAGGTGAAGGTACTTTGATGATACCAATTTCATTCATGTCACGTGAAACAGTAGCTTGCGTTAATGTCAAACCTTCTGCTTCAAGCAATTTTAGCAAATCATGCTGTGTCTCAACAGCATTTTCAGCAACAATTCTTTTGATTAATTCTAAACGTTCACTCTTTTTCATCTTTAAATTCCTTATGTGCCTTTTCTACAATTTCTGGAATCATGGCAGTAACTAAATCTTGAGCGTCAGCTGATTTTTCCAAATAAACCAGAAATTCAATGTTACCATGTCCACCTTGAATCGGTGAAAAATCAAGTCCTTTAACTATAAATCCGTAATTTAGAGCAAAATCTGTCACATTTTCCAAAACTTTTTGATGAACAGCTTTATCACGAACAATTCCATTTTTACCAATCTGCTCACGTCCTGCTTCGAATTGTGGTTTGATAAGAGCCACAACTTGACCATTATCAGCCAAAATATTGTGAAGCGCTGGCAAAATCAAATTCAAAGAGATAAAGCTAACGTCGATACTAGCAAAAGTTGGTTGACCTTCTGTAAAATCCGCCAATTCTGCATAGCGGAAATTATACTGCTCCATGCTACGAACACGTTCATCCTGACGAAGTTTCCAAACCAATTGATTGGTACCAACATCAACCGCATAGACAAGTTTTGCACCATTTTGAAGCATCACATCGGTAAAACCACCTGTTGAAGCACCGATGTCGATTGTCGTTTGTCCGTCAACAGAAATCTCAAAAACTTGTAAAGCTTTTTCCAGTTTCAGCCCACCACGGCTAACGTATTTTAATTTTTCACCTTTAAGCTTTAGCTCCGTCCCATCGTCAATCTTCTCACCTGGTTTGTCATACCGCTCACCATTAATCACATTGACAACCAAACCTGCCATAACACCACGTTTTGCTTGTTCACGCGTTTCAAAAAGCCCTTGTTTATAGGCAAGCACATCAACTCTTTCCTTAGGCATTTAGTCGCAACCTTTCTATCATTTTAGTGATTTTTTCTGCATTAAACGCTTGTGTTTCCGAAGTTTTTGGAAAATAGCTAGCGCTTGGTCAATTGATCGATTCAAGATGTCATACGATTTTTCTAAACCAAGCAAGCTGGATAAGTCGCCTTATCAGCAAGTAAATCTTTTTTCGGCGTTTTTCCAATTTCTTCAAACGTTGCTGTCACATCTAAAATATCATCACGAACTTGGAAAGCTAACCCAACCAAGCTACCAGCTTCGCGCAATGACTTTAAGTCATTAGCTGCTAAATTCGCAACAATTCCTGCCGCCACAACTGGAAAAGTCAACAATTTCCCTGTTTTATTTGTATGAATCAATTGCAATTCTGAAAGATTAAGCTTGCGCTCTTCGCCTTTCATATCAAGCATTTGTCCGCCAACCATGCCATAAGTGCCTGAAGCTTGTGATAATTCTGCAATCAAACGAACTTTGATATCAGCTGATAGCGCAGTATCTGCCACCAAACCAAATGGATCTAAAAAGAGGCTATCTCCTGCTAAAATCGCCGTTGCTTCATCAAATTTTTTGTGGTTAGTCAAACGTCCACGACGATAATCATCATCGTCCATTGCTGGCAAATCATCATGAATCAGACTACCTGTATGAATCATTTCAAGCGCAGCTGCCACTTCAAAATGACCTTCTGTCAACTCGATCCCAAAACCTTCCAGAATTTCTAAGAAAATCAAGGGACGGATACGTTTTCCGCCTGCCTCCACAGAATAAAGAATCGCTTCAATTAAATCTGGCGAAACAACATCTGACTGTGCATAATAACGTCGAATTGCCTGATTGATTTCATTTAATTTATCCATTAGGCATCCATTTCCGTTTCTGTTCCGTCAGCTTGCATCACTTTGACAAGTGTTTTTTCAGCAGATTTTAACGTTTTTTGAAGCTCTTTTGATAACACCATACCTTTTTGAAATTCTGCGATAGCATCTTCCAAAGCAACATCACCATTTTCAAGTTTGGTAACAATAGCTTCTAAATCTTGTAAATTTTCTTCAAATGTTTTTTTATTTGGCATCTTTTACCTCCACTTCAAGCTGACCATCTCTTAGTCGAACAGTCAATTGGTCGCCTACTGCCACATCTGTCACGCTTGAGATAATTTCTTCGTTTTTTTGTACCATAGCATAGCCTCTGGCAATAATTCGACTAGTATCCAAAGACAGCAAAGCATCTTGTGCCTTTTCAAATCGTGCTAACTTACTATCATATTGACTCGTCATATTAGATATTTAAAAGGCGTTGAAAAGCTTCTAAACGCTCTTGATAACGTCGAATATTACTTCCTAAATCAACAGCCAAAAGACGTTGATTTAGCAGTTGTTGCCGTTGACTAGCCTGATTAAATTGAGTTTGCATAGTGTTCATCAATTGAGTCGTCAAGCGATCCAATTTTTGAACATAACCGTCGTATAATCGCTCAGGTTGTCTAAAAATAACGGATTTTGCTAGTTTATCCAAACGTTCTTGTTTTTGCTTAATCATGCGCAAACTAGCTTGATAAGCCCTATTTTGGCGCTCCGCAATCCAAGAAATAATATCAGCTTTCGTTACTGGCGTTGCTAATTCAGCGGCTGCTGTTGGTGTTGCCGCTCTACGGTCAGCCACATAATCCGCCAAAGTCGTATCAGTTTCATGTCCGACACTTGAAATAACTGGCAAACGTGATTCAAAAATAGCTTGAACAACGATTTCCTCATTGAACGCCCAGAGATCCTCAATCGAACCTCCCCCACGACCAATAATCAAAAGGTCAAGGTCATCTCGCTCATTGGCTTTAGCAATATTTGCAGCTACTTCCTGACTAGCGCCTTCACCTTGAACTTTTGTTGGAAAAAGAAGAATTTCAACCCCTGGAAAACGTCGTGAAACGGTCGTGATAATATCACGAATGACCGCTCCGCTTGGACTGGTAACAACACCAATTTTCTTAACAAATTGTGGTAATTGACGCTTATGTCGCTCATCAAAATAACCAGCCTCTGCTAATTTTTTCTTCAATTGTTCAAACTGAATCGCTAAGGCACCAATCCCATCTGGCTCAGCTTTTTCAATAATAATCGAATAAGAACCACTTGGCTCATAAAGTTGGACACGACCAACAACATTGATTTTCATGCCTTCTTCCAGCTCAAAACCAAGTTTTTTAAAGGTTCCTGCCCACATCGTTGATTGGATGACAGCATTTTCATCTTTCAAAGAAAAATATTGATGCGTTGGACGACGACGAAAATTGGAGACCTGACCTGTCAAATAAACCCGCTCCAAATAAGGGTCACGATCAAATTTTAATTTAAGGTATTTAGTCAAACTCGAGACACTTAAATAATCCGACATAGCAGACTCCTTTCCATAAAATTCCGTACATTAGACAATTTTTGCATATCAAAGTAATTATATCAAAAAAACTAAAATATTGATACAATGCGTTATCTCGCCCCACTCCTCACTTTCTTTTTTAAGATTTTTGGATTTTAAAAAACTATCCAGTGGATAGTTTCAGACTGAAGACAATGTTAATATTGTGTTTTAGCGATTTATCTCTCCGAGAATTCTTTCATGATACGGGGGAGTTCTGCGCTAATTGTCGTTGGTAAAACAACATAGACTTGGTCGCTGAGTTGGTCAGCGATATAGGAATGTAGGTACGTTGCTGTGGCAACACTGTTCAAGAGATTATCTTTAAACTGGGCGACAAAGCCTGCAATCATGCCACAAAGCGTATCTCCATACCACCTGTCGCTTGGTAAGGACCGCCAACAGTTAGCTCGCCGACTTGATTTCCTTGAATGATTTTAGTCTGATGACTTTTAGCCACTAAAACGGTCTGTTCTGGAAATTCTTGCAGAGCTGCTTTGGTGTTTTCGATTGTCTGGTTCGAAATAGCGATTCCTGATAATCTTTCCCATTCTTTTTGATGTGGTGTCAATATGAGATGATTCGTTTTGACTGTGATTGGCTTAGCTTTTGCCAATAAATTCAAAGCGGAGCCGTCAATAATCAAAATCTGGTGTTCAGAAATATGCTCCAAAACCATTTGAAACACAACTTCTGCTTTGCTATTTTCCCCTAAACCAGGACCAATCAAAACGACATCAGCCTTGGTCAAATTTTCATAAAATAGCTCCTTATCATCACAATCAAAAGCCATAGCTTCTGGAAGATGACTGTGAAGAGCTGCGATATTATCACACTCAGTCGCCACAGTCACTAGTCCAGCACCGCTTTTAACCGTGGCTAAAGCGCTCATGATAATCGCTCCACCATAAGGATAAAATCCACCAATTAAAAGAACACGACCGTATGTTCCTTTGTGAGAATGTGGCTGGCGCTTTGTAATCACTTGATGTGCCAATAATTCATCAATAATCATGCTTTCACACTTCTAAGGCAGATTGATATGTTTGTTCCATAAGCATTGTAATGGTCATTGGACCAACGCCACCAGGTACTGGTGTGATAAAACTTGCGAGTGGTTCAACTTCGTCAAATTTAACATCTCCAATGAGCTTACCATTGTCATCACGGTTCATACCGACATCAATAACCACTGCCCCTTCTTTCACAAATTCTTTGGTTACAAAATGTCCTTGACCGATTGCCACGATTAAAACATCAGCTTGTTTTGTCACGCGCGCCAAATGACGTGTACGAGAATGCGCCAAGGTAACCGTTGCATTTTTGTCCAGTAATAGCTGCGCCATTGGTTTTCCGACAATATTTGAACGCCCAATGATGACAGCTGTTTTACCTTCTAAATCAATGTCATACTCACGAAGCAATTCCATAATGCCAGCTGGCGTACACGGTACCATGACAGGACGTCCATTCCAAAGGTGTCCTGTGTTGATTGGGTGGAAACCATCTACGTCTTTTTTAGGGTCAATTGCTAGAATCACACGCTTATCATTAATGTGTGCAGGAAGTGGCAATTGCACCAAAATACCATGGAAACGGTCATCCTCGTTATATTGTGCAATCACTTGAATCAATTCTTCTTCACTGATTGATTCTGAAAGGCGAACAGTTTCACTTAAAAATCCTGCTTTCTTAGCAGAACGTTCTTTATTTCGGACATAAACTTGACTAGCTGGATCATCACCAACAAGAATAACGACCAAACCAGCACAACGCCCGTCTCAGCTTTTAATTTTTCAACTTTTTCAACTAATTCAGTCTGTTTTTTGACAGCTAAGGCTTTTCCATCTATAATTGTTGCCATATCATTCTCCAAAATTGTATTTCTTCCATTATACCAGAAAACAGCACTATATTCTATTTTCTTATTTTCAGAAAATTCTTTAAAATGTTATTAATGCTATCTTTTATAACTATAAAAAAGCTTGCCCACATGAGCAAGCTCTCTCTTGTTAGTTTACTTTGCTGTTTTATGCATTTCATCTTTGACTGGGCAGTTACAATCACAATCACCACAAGATCCTTTTCCTTTGATGAAACTACGAAAGCCCATAAACACCGCAAATGCAATAATTGCAGCAATAATAATCGTTGACATAGTATTATTCTCCAGCTATTTCTAGATTATCTAAAGTAATCACTTTTTCTTTAACTTGTCTTGGTTTTCTAACGATAAAGTAAATAATAGCAATCAACAAGATAACGGCTACAATCGTCCAGAATGTGATGCCTTTACCATAGAAAACAACAAGCCCAAGTTGATAGATAATCAAACTAACCACATAAGCAAGTCCTGTTTGGAAGCCAATTGCACCAATTGTCCACTTCGCATCTCCCATTTCACGTTTGATAGCACCCATTGCGGCAAAACATGGCGCACAGAGCAGATTAAATGTCAAGAATGAATAAGCTGCTAGTGATGTGTAATCCAATTGCAAAGCATGATACAAACCACTAGTTGTGCTGTCATTATACAAGACACCGAATGTTCCAACAACGGCTTCTTTGGCTGCAAGCCCTGTCGCAGCTGCAACAGTAGCTTTCCAGTCACCAAAACCAAGTGGTTGGAAAATCCAAGCAATTGCTCTACCAAGAGCAGCAAGGATTGAATACTCCGTATCAACAGCTTGGAAAGCAAAATCATAAGATGACATAAACCAGATAATAACCGTCAAACTGAAAATGATGGTACCAGCACGTTTTACAAAGCTCATGGCTTTACCAAAGGCATAACGTAATACTGACCACACTTTTGGCATATGATAAGCTGGCAATTCCATGATAAATGGACTAACATAGCTTCCAAGGAAACTTGTTTTTTTAAGCGCAATCCCTGATAAAATAATTGTCAAGAAACCTATAAAATATGTAGATGGCGCAACAAATGGATTATCTGGGAAAAATGCTCCCGCAATCAAAGCGATAATTTCCAATTTAGCCGAACATGGCATGAACGTTGCTGTCATAATAGTAATACGACGGTCACGTTCGTTTTCAATGGTACGACTCGCCATAATCGCAGGCACACCACATCCTGTCGCAATCAACATCGGAATGAAAGATTTTCCTGACAACCCAAAGCGTCGGAACACACGGTCCATGACAAAGGCAATACGGCTCATGTAACCAATATCTTCTAAAATACCCAAACAGATAAATAGAACAAAGATTTGTGGCAAGAAACCAAGAACCGTACCAACCCCTGCAACGATTCCGTCAATAATCAATGATTCTAACCAACCAGATACGTGCAAGTAATCAAGACCAGCTTGTACCCAATTTGGCACCAAATCACCAAAGAGAACATCATTCACCCAGTCTGTCCACATTGTTCCGACTGTTTGAATAGATAGGTAATAAACCAAGAACATAACTATCGCAAAAATCGGCAATGCCAAAATACGGTTTGTCACGACACGGTCGATTTTATCTGAAATCGTCATCTTGAAATTACTATCTTGGTTTTGTGCCATTTTAGCCACACGTTCGATAAATTCATAACGTTCATTGACAACGATAGATTCAGAATCCTCTGTGAAAATGTCTTCTGTGATTTTAATCACTTCATTGATTTCACCTTTTTGGAATTCTGACAATTCTACTTCATTTTGAACCAAGGCATCACGTTCAAAAAATTTAATAGCATAAAAACGTGCAGAACATTCTGGAACAATATCACCTAAGATATCAATAATTTGTTTCAAAGTCGCTTCAAATTTATCACTATAAGTAGGATATTGAATGGTATCAACGGTTTCTTTAGTGGTATATGCTGCTTTTTTGATAACTTTATCAACACCTGTATTCTTAATAGCACTAGTAGAAACGACTGGAACACCAAGTTGATAAGAAAGTTTATCGATATTAATCGTTTTTCCTTGACCTTTGAGGGCATCGCTCATATTAAGCGCAACGGTCACAGGAATACCTGTTTCAATCAACTGCGTTGTCAAATAAAGGTTACGTTCCAAGTTTGTCGAATCAACAACATTAAGAATGCTATCCGCATGATTACTCAATAAATAGTCACGTGCCACTTTTTCTTCTGGCGTATAAGGTGACATTGAGTAAATCCCTGGTAAGTCTTGCACTTTCCAATCACTGTGCCTTTTAACGGTACCACTTTTTCGTTCAACAGTAACACCAGGCCAGTTACCAACACGTTGACTTGTTCCAGTCAATAAATTAAAGAGACTTGTTTTCCCACTATTTGGATTCCCAATTAAGGCTATCTCTGTCATTTTTTCTCCTTACTATCTACTTTCACAACACTAATCATCTGCGCTTCTGATTTACGTAAGGTTAACTCGTAACCACGTAAACTAATTTCGATAGGGTCTCCTAATGGCGCTACTTTACGAAGATAAACTTTGGTATGGCGTGTTAATCCCATATCCATAAGGCGACGTTTTGCTTCATTAATAGCATAAATACCATCCACATAAGCAAATTCTCCAACTTTCAACTCTGAAAGAGGCAAAGTTTCAAGTTCTCCTTCTTCTTCAGTAACGTCAACATGATTTAAAATTGACTGATCAAATGCCAAACGGCTTGATTTAAGCATGACAATTGCACTCGTTGGCGTTTTTGAAACAACTTTTAACGAAGCACCAACTTTTAACCCTAAGTTTGATAAATGTCGAACACTTTCATCAGGTAAATCAATGCCAACGACTGCGTAGGGAATATCAATTTTAGCATTTTGCAAAATCAAAATTCTTGACCTCCTCGTAATTTTTTTGATAAAATAATCGACCTTCTACTCGGTTCATTATATCATAAAAATAGGACAATTTTTCTATAAAAATTAATTTTTTATTTAATTATTCAATTAATTGTAATAATTCTAAATAATAACTTTATCTATTTAGAATCATTATAATATATGTTTTCAATCTTTGTTTCATTCATTTACAATTTTAAAATTAATTAAATTAACAAAATTAAACATG
>ENA-OPZM01000224-OPZM01000224.1-human-gut-metagenome-genome-assembly--contig:-NODE-224-length-24334-cov-9.355558_pt1 | contig 24334 bp, 22 predicted proteins | sample MGYA00242478_ERZ504493 | MGnify/ENA primary metagenome ERZ504493 (study PRJEB26092, sample SAMD00036227) | human gut metagenome | host: Homo sapiens | study: EMG produced TPA metagenomics assembly of... | reverse complement strand
CTTTTTGTTCTCTTGTATGTGGGAAATTCTCAACACTCCGATTAACTGGCTCAAGCAATCAGATTCTTAACTTCATCAGCTGGCTTGCAAGCTGCCGTATATGCCGTTTGTCGGTTGATTTCAAAATCATTCGTAACATCAAATCATAACTGAAAATTATTTATGGAAACACAACAACTTCAATATAAGCTGTCGGCATTTGAAGGCCCTCTTGACCTTTTGCTGACGCTGATTTCTAAAAACAAAATAGATATTTACGACATCAGCATTTCCGAATTGCTCGACCAGTACATGGAGCAGATTAATATGATGCAGGAAAATCAGATGGATATCGCATCTGAATTTCTGACAATGGCGTCAAGGCTTGTTTATATCAAGTCTGTAATGCTCCTGCCAAAATATGAGGAAGAGGCTGAAGAACTCAAGAAAGAACTTTCGGGACAGCTTCTTGAATATGCCGTTTGCCGTGAAATGGCGGCAAAACTCGGCGATATTTATGACTTTGACAGCTTTTACCGAGATGCTTCTCCTGTTGAATTTGACCTGACATATAACCGAATTCATCCGAGTGAGGATATCGCAAAGGCATATGTCAGCGCAGTCGGACGAGGCAAGCGTAAGCTTCCGCCGTCAAAAGACGCATTTTCGGGCATTGTGTCGCATAAAATCGTGTCGGTAAACAGTAAGATTATCCATCTTATGAGAAGGCTCTGGCACGGCAAAAGGCTTGAATATCACGAAATTTTTGAGGTGTGCGAGGGCAAAAGCGACCTTGTGGCAACATTTCTTGCAACGCTGGAGCTGGTAAAAGGCAGGCGTATCAGAATTGAGGGCAGCGGTGAAAATGCCGTTGTTCACATGATTGAGGATAAAAACGCAATGCCTTTGCCACAGGTTGACGAGGACGAAAACAATGAAAATGAGGAGGTGCAGTAATGGCTGTTGAAAATATTCGTGGTGCGATTGAGGCGATTTTGTTCGCAAACGGTGCGTCGGTTGAATTTTCCCGAATAGCGCAGGCACTTGAAATTTCCGAAAAAAAGGTTAAAGAGCATATTTCTGCACTGATTGATGATTATGAGGCGTCAGGACGGGGCATAACTATAATATTGCTTGACAATTCCTGTCAGATGGTTTCAAAAAAGGAATTTGCTCCGCAGATTCGTACCGTTATGGATTTGAGAAGAAACACTCCGCTTTCACAGGCGGCTCTTGAGGTTCTTGCAGTTGTTGCGTACAATCAGCCTGTTACAAAGGCTTTTGTTGAGCAGGTGCGTGGTGTTGACTGCAGTGGTGTAATCGGCAGTTTGACAACAAAGGGACTTGTTGAAGAAAAGGGCAGACTTGAGCTACCCGGCAGACCGTTGCTTTACGGCACAACCGAAAACTTTTTGCGTTGCTTTAACATTTCAAGTCTTGACGAACTTCCTCCGCTCCCCGAGGGTGATGAGGACAAGGAGTCCGAAGAAAACGGTGAAGAACAGGAAAAGACTGAAAACGGCAATGAGCAGATTGATTTGCTTGCCGATCAGCCTGTTGACAGGCAGTAAAATTTAGGGGGAATTCCCTTTGCTTTGGCTATATATCCTACTCGGAATTGTGCTGTTTATTGCGCTTGTGATGTTTATTCCGATTACTTTGCGTGCATCATATAAAGAGGAGTTTTGGTGTGCCGTGTATATCGGATTTGTAAAGCTTCAGCTTGTGCCGGCAAAACCCAAAAAGGAAAAGAAGAAGAAAAAAGCAAAAAAACAAACTCAGAAAACCGAACAACCTAAAAAAGCAACAGAAAAAAAGCCGAGCCTTATAAAAAAATACGGTATTGAGTGGCTTTTGAACCTGATAAAAAAAGTTGCAGAGCTTGCAGTATCTGCATTGCAGGACTTTTTCAGCCACATACTGGTTAAAAAATTGTCGCTGAGTATCAGCGTTGCAGGTGACGATGCGGCTGACACGGCTATAAAATACGGCAAATACTGTGCCGTTGTTTATCCGGCAGTAGGCACAATTGTCCGTGTTGTAAAATGCAAAGGCTACGGAGTTGACATAAATCCGAATTTTTCGGAAAAAGCAGAAACTGAAATTAACTTTGACTTTGCCGCAAGAATTTTCGCATTCCGACTTATCGGTCTTGCCGTTAAGCACGGAATCAAGGGGATTAAACTTCTTGCAGAAGTTAAAAATGATTGATATAAATATTGTTGAAAAAGGAGAATGGCTATGGAACATCCTATCGGCAGTTTAATGGATACCACAATGGAAAAGATCAAGGAAATGATTGATGTCAATACTATTATCGGCGAGCCTATAACTTCGCCTGACGGCACACTTATCATTCCTGTTTCAAAGGTAAGCTACGGCTTTGCGGCAGGCGGTTCGGATCTGCCTACCAAAAAGGAAAACAAAGACTGCTTTGGCGGCGGCAGCGGTGCAGGTGTGACAATTCAGCCTGTTGCATTTCTTACCGTTTATCAGGGCGATGTAAGGCTTGTTTCCGTTGACAGGGAAGAAGGTACAGCCGACAAGCTCGTTAATATGATTCCCGATGTTCTTAAAAAAGTAAAGGGAGTTTTCAAAAAGGATAAGAGCGAATCCGCAGACGATTTTTCCGAAATCACACAGGACGATATTGACGGCTGATTCGTAATATTGCAACACCCCTCGGCATAGATTTATGCAGGGGGTGTCCTTATGAAAAAAATAATCTCGCTTGCGGTGTGCTTTGTTATGCCGTTTGTGCTTATGGGTGCTAAAAATGCGGAGGATACTCCTCCAACAACTTCTGCACAGGCATTTGTTCTTTATTGTCCCGATAACAACACGGTCATCTGCTCAAAAAATGCAGATGAAAAGATGAAACCTGCGAGTACCACAAAGATTATGACCTCGCTCATAACGCTTGAGGAGGCGGCATCCTGTAACAGCGAAGTAACCTTCAAACAGGAAATGGTTGCCGAGGGCAGTTCGATGTATCTTAAAGTCGGTGAAAAAGTCCGACTTTCGGACCTTGCGTCAGGAATGATGATGGCGTCAGGTAATGATGCGGCGAATGCGGCGGCATATACGATTTCGGGCAGTCCCGAAAAGTTTTCACAACGAATGAATGAAAAGGCAAAGCAAATCGGTATGACGAATACCAATTTTGTAACGCCGAGCGGACTTGACGATGACAACCATTACTCAAGTGCAAAGGATATGGCTCTGCTTATGTCATATGCACTTGAAAATGACGATTTTGCAAATCTTACGGCTAAGAAGAGCGTGACCGTTGAATTTCTTGAACCGAAATCAAAGAAAACCGCATATGCAAATCATAACAGGCTTTTGTCGCTTTATCCCTACTGCACAGGCGGAAAAACAGGCTATACAACGGTGGCAGGGCGGTGCCTTGTTTCCTCTGCAAAAAAAAGACGGTGTAACGCTTGTGTGCGTCACTCTGAATGACCGCAACGATTGGAATGACCATATTTTTCTTTATGATTACGCTTTTGAAAAGTACAGGGGAGTTGACTGCAAGGATGCTGACTTTTGTGCCGATATTCCGTGCGTGGGTGGTGATAAGGACAGCGTAACGGTTACAGGTGAGAAGAACAACACAATCGTTTTAAAGCGTGAGGACTGCGATAAAATCAAGAAGAAAATCTATATAGACAGCTTTTTGTATGCTCCGATTGAAAAGAACGAATCGGTCGGCAGAATTGAATACACACTCGGCGGAAAGCTGCTTTATAAATGCAACATTGTTGCAGGCGAAATGATTAAATCGGATAAAAAGAGTGTGTCAATATTTTCGGCAATAGGAAATCTGTTTTCGTGACAGCTTAAACATACAGAAAATTTTAATAAAAAGGAATTTACATATGGCTAAAATTGAACCTATAAGACTTCAGAAATTCATAGCGCAATGCGGTATTGCGTCAAGGCGAAAGGCCGAGGAGCTTATTCTCGGCGGTCATGTCAAGGTGAACGGCAAAACCGCAATTCTCGGCGATAAGGTTCTTCCTACAGACAAGGTGTTTGTAAGAGGCAAGAGGATTGTTGTGCCGAAGGGCGGTAATTACCGATATATTATGCTCAACAAGCCCCGTGGATTCATTACCACAATGAATGATGAGCGTGGAAGAAAGTGTGTTGCACAGCTTGTTGAGAATGTCGGCGAGCGAGTTTATCCGATAGGCAGACTTGACAAAGACAGCGAGGGTATGCTTGTTTTTACAAATGACGGTGACTTTGCAAACAAGGTTATGCACCCGAAAAACAATGTTTACAAGATTTACAGAGTAACCGTTCGACCGTCAATTGACGAGGATCAGCTTGTAAAGCTTGAAACAGGCGTTGAGCTTGACGGCAGAAAAACCGCTCCTGCATATGTCCATGTAATTCACAAGGAGCAGGGCAGAGTAGTTCTTGAAATGATTCTTCACGAGGGTAAGAACCGTGAAATCAGAAGAATGTGCGAGGCTGTCGGGCTTGAGGTTGCAAGACTCAAACGCACCCAGATCGGCGGAGTAAAAATGGGTATGCTCAAACAGGGCGACTGGAGAGATTTGACCGAACAAGAGGTTAAAAAACTGCTTGCAAACCCGTTTTTAAACGGCAAACAGCTTTAATTTTCTGTTTTTGAAAAATACTTCTGAAACGGTCAATAAAACTATTCGTTAATTTGACAATAAATTTACGGTTTTGGTGTAATAACTATTAAATGTGTTCAAAATTGAAATAGTACAGCGTGTTTTTCTTGTACTTTTGAAGATTATAGAGTATAATGTATGTGTAGAAAATTAGTATGCACGCTCAGTTTTCGTGCATATTCAATACATGGTATTGGAGGATTTTAAGATGAGTATTGAAAAGATCAATCAGGCAAAGGCTGAAATTGCCGCAACTTCCGCTTATAAGACAATTACGGCGTTTTTTGATGCAGACAGCTTTTGTGAAATTGATGCCTTTGCAAAATCCGGTGAAGGTTTTGCCGAGGTTGTTGCAGGCTTTGGAACAGTAGAAGGTATGCCTGTTTATGCGTTTGCACAGAACAGCGACATTTGCGGCGGTGCTATGAGTAAGGCACAGGCTGCCAAGCTTAAAAAGCTGTATGGTCTTGCACTCAAGACAGGCGCTCCTGTTGTAGGTTTCTATGACAGCGTTGGCGGCAGACTTAATCAGGGTACAGAGCTTCTCGCAGGTTGCGGTGATGTTCTCAATGCGGCTGCGTCACTTTCCGGTGTTGTACCGCAGATCTCGGTTGTTCTCGGCACTTGCCTCGGAACAAACGCTCTTAACGCCGCAAGCGCAGACATCGTTATCATGAGCAAAGACGCACAGCTTTCACTTTCGGTAACAGGTAAGCATTCCGATGCCGCTTACAATGCTGAAAACGGTATTGCCTCAATCGTTTGTGACGATGCAGACAAGGCAATCAAGGCTGCAAAGGAACTTATCCTTTATCTTCCGTCAAATAACCTCACAATGGCTCCTCAGTCATTTGAAGAAGCTCCGGTAGAGGACGGTTGCGGTTGTGTAGTCAGCAGAACAGTTGACGGCAACAGCATTGTAAAGCTCTTCAATGATTACGGCAAGGAAGCAAATGTTCGTTTTGCAAGACTCGGCGGTCAGGTTGTAGGTATTGTTGTTACAAAGGGCAAGGAGCTTGGTTGCAAGTCTGCAAACAAGGTAGCAAAGTTTGTTCGTTTCTGCGACGCTTTCTCACTCCCTGTTGTAACATTCGTAAACTGCCCGGGCTTTGAGTCAATCAAGTCGGCAACAAAGGCATCAGCCGCTTATGCTGAGGCAACAACAGTTAAGATTTCTGTTGTTACAGGCAAGGCAATCGGCTCAGGCTATGTTGCTCTTGCAGGCACAGGCGCTAATGCAGATGTTGTTTACGCACTTCCAGATGCAGTTATTTCACCTGTTAATGTTGAGGCTGCCGCATTCATTATGGCTCCCGAAGTTATGAATGTTGCCACAGATAAGCAGGCTGAGGTTGCTCAGAAGTTTGCTGACGAGAATCTTTCTGCTTACAATGCCGCTCAGAACGGCTATGTTGACGGTATTGTTGAAGAAGCTCAGCTCCGTCAGACTCTTATTTCTGCTCTTGATATGCTCTCGGGCAAGCGTGTTTCAACACTTTCAAAGAAGCATTCAACTATCTGATAAATGATTACTTGTTAAAAATAAAAGGGGATACTAAAAATGAAGAATTTAAGAATTACAGTTAACGGCACAGCATATGATGTTCAGGTTGAAGAACTCGGTGGCTCTTCAGCTCCCGCAGCAGCCGCTCCTGCTCCGGCAGCCGCTCCCGCTCCTGCAGCAAAGCCGGCAGCTCCCGCAGGCGCTCAGTTCTGTTGTTGTAAAGGCTCCTATGCCCGGTACAGTTGTTAATGTTGTTGTTTCGGCAGGACAGGCTGTTAAGGCCGGAGATGACCTCGTATTCATCGAGGCTATGAAGATGGAAACTCCCGTTAAGGCTCCGCAGGACGGCACAGTTGCAACAGTTGATGTTGCAAAGGGTGAGTCAGTTGACTCAGGTAAGGTTCTCGTAACACTTAACTAATCAATAATTCGGAGAAAGGGATGCTGTAAAATGGCAAAAAAAATCAGAGTTACCGAAACTGCTCTGCGTGACGCTCATCAGTCACTCATTGCAACAAGAATGACAACAGAGGAAATGCTCCCTGTTCTTGACAAACTCGATAAAATCGGTTATTACTCACTCGAATGCTGGGGCGGTGCAACATATGACTCATGCCTCAGATTCTTAAACGAAGATCCGTGGGACAGACTCCGCACAATCAGAGAGCATTGCCCTAACACAAAGCTCCAGATGCTTTTCAGAGGACAGAATATGCTCGGTTATCGTCACTATGCCGATGACTGCGTTGAGTACCTTGTTCAGCGTTCAATCGCAAACGGTATTGACATTATCCGTATTTTTGATGCTCTTAACGACATCAAGAATCTTAAAACAGCTATCAAGGCCGCTAACAAAGAAGGTGGTCATGCACAGGTTGCTATCAGCTACACAACAGGTCCTGTATTCACAGATGAATACTATGTTGAGTATGCTAAGAGAATTGCAGACGCAGGTGCAGATTCAATCTGTATCAAGGATATGGCTGCTCTTCTTACTCCGACAAGAACCGAAAGCCTTGTAAAGGCTATCAAAGCCGCTGTTCCGGAGCTTCCGCTTCAGCTCCACACCCACTACACATCTGGTCTTGCATCAATGTGTCTTTTAAAGGGTGTTGAGGCAGGTGCCGACGGCATTGACACAGCAATCAGCCCACTCGCTCTCGGTACATCACACGCACCTACAGAGTCAATGGTTGCCGCTCTTTCAGGCACAGAGTTCGACACAGGTCTTGACCTTAAACAGTTCTCTGACATCCGTGCTTACTTTATGACTCTCCGTGAGAAGTACATCAAGTCAGGACTTCTTGATCCTAAGATGCTCGCAACAGATGCTAACGCTCTTATCTATCAGGTTCCCGGCGGTATGCTTTCCAACCTTCTTTCACAGCTCAAGCAGGCCGGTAAGGAAGACAAGCTTGACGAAGTTCTTGCAGAAGTACCCCGTGTTCGTAAGGATTCAGGTTATCCTCCGCTTGTTACTCCGACATCACAGATTGTCGGCACACAGGCTGTATTCAATGTAATCACAGGCAAGCGCTACTCAATGTGCACAAACGAGTTCAAGGGACTTGTTGCCGGTGAGTATGGTACAACTCCAATGCCGATTGATCCTGCGTTTCAGAAGAAGATTATCGGTGACAAGAAGATTATCAAAGGTCGTCCTGCAGATCAGCTTAAGCCTGAGCTTGATAAGCTCCGTGGCGAGATTGAGCAGTGGATTGAACAGCCTGAGGATGTTCTTTCTTATGCACAGTTCCCGAAGGTTGCTCTCGACTTCTTTGAAAAGAGAAGAAATGCCAAGGTTGGCATCAACGGCGACAAGCTTGACAAGAAAAATATGGTTCACCCTGTTTGATTTGACAACAAAAATTAACATTTATGCCACTTTCGCTATGAAAGTGGCATTTTCATTTGAGCAGAATTATTCTTGCTAAATTTTTAGCAACTATATTGCATTACATATATTTTAGCGGTATAATGATGTAAATTGAATATCTGTTGCGTATACCATTATTACAGATAGAATAAATAAAAGATGAGGAAATAAAAATGAAAAAATTTTTAACAGCATTGATAGCATTTGTAATGTGCTTTTCGGTTGTAACAACGGCTTTTGCGGCTACACCTGATGAAACTTCTGATTCAGACTTGATTTCAGATATTAAACAGGCTATGTTAGATACATATTATGGCGATGAAAAGCCTGATTTTATTGAAGTAAGAATATATGGTACAGCCAGTGACGGTGGCGTGTATTTCGATTTTATGGATAGTTTTACACACTGGACAGATGAAGTGGAATTCGATATAGGTGATTATACTGTTTCTTATCCGAGAGATTGTCCCGTTTTGTTATACAAGAATAATAAAGTATATACCTTGTCAGATGCCTATGAAACAGGTGTAATTGATGATGATATGCTCTATGAATTATATGTTTGGGGAAATCTTTGGGGTAAGATAGATGTTACCCCAAAGGGTGAAGATAGAGCTCTCCTTTCAGAAATAAAGCGTGTAATTATAAATAAATATTACAATGGCAAAGCACCTGAATATTTGAATGTCGAAATTGTTGGTTCTACAAGTGATAAAACAGTATGTTTTAGAAATATACCCTTTATGAGTTTAGGCGTTATGATTGAACAAACAATTGGTGACTATACTTATTATTACAACCATGGCGATGATGTTATGCTTTATAAGAATGGCAATGTTTACTCAATTAAAGAGGCTTATGAAAGCGGAGTTATTGACGATAGTATCTTGAAGAATTGTCAAAAATGAATTTTGGTTTGGAATCTAATAAACCGAATACAACTGTTCCTACTGAGCCTACAACTACGGTTGCAACAGTTGACGAACCTGTAACAGTACCCGATACAACTTCTGCAACTTCGGCAACAAAGCCTGTTTCAACAAGCGACACAGCTACAAATGACACACCGAACAATTCACAGAATAACAGCGGTGCTGTACAGACAGGACAGAACAGCGTTGCTGTAATTCTTCTTGTTGCAATGCTTGCAGGTTGTGCAGTAATTTTTTGCAAAACGCAGAAATTATTTTAAATAATTCAAAACATCAACAGAATATATAAAATAAACCGTTCTCGCTTTTGTGAACGGTTTATTTATTTTAGCTTAAAAATTTGTGATAGTTTATCAAGATGTATTGCTTTTTATATCATTTAATGTTACAATTAACTTGCATAAAAATTTAGCAAAAGTTCTTAATAATGCGTAGAATATTTACAAAGTGAGGGATAACTATGAAAAAGTTTTTACCTATAGCCATGGCGGCGGTTATGTCGATGTCTGCGGTTGCGGTTTCAGCTGTTTCTGCAAATGCGGTTGAACCGATTAACACACCCGTGCAGTATGCACAGGTTGCAAGGGCAAGCTTGGCAACTCCGAAAATTTCAAAAGCCGAAAGTGTTTACGGTGGTGTAAAGCTTACATGGAACAAAGTGAATGGTGCGGCTAAGTACAGAGTTTACTACAAGGGCCGTAAAGGTTGGACACGAATGGTCGATACAACTTCAACATCATATATCGACAAGGATGTTTCATCGGGCAGGAATTACACCTATACTGTAAGATGTATTTCTGCTGACGGAAAGAGCTTTACAAGCGGTTATGATTCAAAGGGCAAAAGTGTAAAATATATTGCCGCCCCCGAAATTTCAAAGCTTGAAAATGTAAACGGCGGTGTGAAAATTACATGGAACAAAGTAAACGGTGCATCAAAGTATAGAATTTATCATAAAAATTCGTCAGATTGGTTCAGAGTATCAGATACGACTTCTAATTCTATAGTTGATAAATCTGTTGGTATGGGAACATATACTTATACCGTGAGGTGTATAAGTGATGACGGAAAGAGTTTTGAGAGTGGATTTAACCCAAAAGGCTTAAGTATCAGATATAATCAAGCTCCTAAAATACTTGAAACCAATGTTGTAAACGGCGGTATTAAGGTGATTTGGGATTCTGAAGAAAATACAAATTACAGATTGTACTGCAAAACAGAAGGTAAGGGCTGGACAAAAGTATGCGATAGCAAAACAGGTGTTGTGACACATAAAAATTTACAGCCGAATAAGACCTATACATACACTGTAAGAGCAATCAGTTCCGACGCTAAAAAGTATTTGAGCGGTTATGACCCTGTGGGAATGAGCGCAAAATATGTTGCCACACCGAAAATATCAAAGGCAGAATATACATATGACGGTATCAAGCTTGCGTGGAATAAGGTTGCAGGTGCTGAAAAATATCGTGTATATTATAAGGATGCTACCGGTTGGAATAAACTTGTAGATACAAAAGGTACAAGTTATCTTGACAAGGGACTTGTTTCAAGAGAACTCAGCGTAAAAGATAGTTCTGTAAACGGTCAGTATATTTATACTGTTCGCTGTATTTCAAGTAACGGCAAAGTTTTTCAGAGCGGTTATGATACAAAAGGTTCTAAGGCGAATTTAGGCAATGAATGTCCGGAAATTGTTCGTGTTGACTCAATGCATGGCGGAATTACAGTTTCATGGACAGATGTTTGCGAAGATAATTCAAAGTATCGTATTTATGTAAAAGAAAAAGGTTCGTGGAAAAAGCTTGCTGATACAACAAATAATTATTACACTCATAAAAACGTAAAAGCAGGACAGACCTACACTTATACCGTAAGATGTGTTTCTAAGGACGGCAAGAAATTTACAAGTATCTATAATCCGTCAGGTGTGACATTTAAGTATAAGACTACAGATAAAACAAGAGATGCATACATAGATTATCTGCTCAAGCATGAATCGGAATGGTTACCTGAACTCAAGGTAGAAAATGTTGCTTTGGCTGGTGTGCAGTTTGCCGATCTCGATTTTGACGGTGTCCCCGAGCTTATAGTACAGGAAGCAGGAGATAAGGAATACTATTTGAATGCAAAGGTGTATACCTTTAAGGACGGAAAGTTCTCGTTAGTCGGATTTGATGATTATAGAACTTATATCCCGAATCAACTGACTTATTTCTATGACAAATCTGCTAAGAAATATATAATTAATGCCGTTGAATTGTCAACCTCAAATGTTGACCGTTATCTTGAACGCGAAAACTATACATTGAATTATGACGGCACAGTTTTGGTTGTTCGTGGATACTCTTCTGCTCATTTGGCTCTTGAAAGTCGGGGATTGGAATACCATTATTACAATAATACCGGAAGAACAACAAAACAGGCATATAATGCCACAAATGTGAGTGTACTCGGTAATTGTGTAAATGCACATATGTACAGTCAGTTTGTTTACTGTTCTGTTGACGGCTATCCAAAACTTTGGAATAATTATAGTGAAACACAGAAGAAACAGCACCTTCTTGATTCATACAACGCTTTTTCTTACGACAAATATTGATTATTTAAAAATTAATAAGTTTTAACTGCAAAAGGGTTCAGCCGTAAAAAGCTGAACCCTTTTATTGCGCAACAAAAACGGTTTAGCCAAATTGACTGAACCGTTAATTCGTACTATACAACGCTCTGGTGACAGAAATTTGACAAATAAAAAATATTTATGCCCGAGCGTAATATAGCTACCATTTGAACAATTCTGTAGAGGCGGATATTATCCGCCCGCTTTGATGAAATTTATGTTGATGCTCATATGCTTTGACATAATAAAAACCGTTCTCATTTTTGAGAGCGTTTTTTTGCTATTTTAAATATTTTGAAATATAAAACAAATGAAAAAGTGTATTGAAAAGTATTGTTTTTTTAACAATTTAATGTTACAATTAACTTGCATAAAAAAATAGACGAATTATTTTGTAATGCGTAGAATTTGAACAAAGCGAGGGATAGATATGAAAAAGTTTTTACCTATAGCTATGGCGGCGGTAATGTCGATGTCTGCGGTTGCGGTTTCGGCAGTTTCTGCAAATGCGGTTGAACCGCTTAACACACCTGTGCAGTATGCACAGGTTGCAAGGGCAAGCTTGGCAACTCCGAAAATTTCAAAAGCCGAAAGTGTTTACGGCGGTGTAAAGCTTACATGGAACAAAGTGAACGGTGCGGCTAAGTACAGAGTTTACTACAAGGGCCGTAAAGGTTGGACACGAATGGTCGATACAACTTCAACCTCATATATCGACAAGGATGTTTCATCGGGCAGGAATTACACCTATACTGTAAGATGTATTTCTGCTGACGGAAAGAGCTTTACAAGCGGATATGATTCAAAGGGGACAACTGTAAAATATGTTGCTGCTCCCGAAATTTCAAAGCTTGAAAGCGTAAACGGCGGTGTAAAAATCTCTTGGGGCAAAGTAAGCGGTGCGACTAAATACAGAGTTTACTACAAAGGCAGTAAAGGCTGGACAAAAATGGTTGATACAACTTCAACCTCATATATCGACAAGGATGTTTCATCGGGCAGAAATTACACTTATACTGTAAGATGTATTACATCAGACGCAAAGAAATTTACAAGCGGTTATAACCCGACAGGCAAGTCGGTAAAGTATGTTGCCACACCGAAAATTTCAAACTTGAGGTTACATATGACGGTGTAAAGCTGACATGGAACAAGGTTGCAGGTGCAGAGAAGTATCGTGTGTACTACAAGGACAGAAACGGTTGGACAAAGCTTGCCGATACAACAGGCACGACTATGCTTGATATGAATGTTGTTTCAAAGGAATTTGATTTAAGCATTGATGATATTTATTACACGGTTCGTTGTATCAGCAAGGATGCCAAGAGTTTTACAAGCGGCTACGATTCAAAGGGTACGCCTATTGGCGATCATCAGGATTGTCCCGAAATTTACAGCATTGGTGCAGTAAACAACGGTGTTGAAATGCATTGGACGGGAGATGCGCCAAAGTTCCGTGTTTATATTAAAGAAAAGGGTTCTTGGAAGAAGATAGCAGAAACTTATGACAACTATTATGTTCACAAGGGTGCAAAGTCCGGCAGTAACACTTATACGGTAAGAGGTGTTTCAAAAGACGGTAAAAAGTTTACTACGATGTTTAACCCAACCGGTGTAACATACAGATATAAGACATCCGATAAAACAAGGGACGCTTATATCAATTATATGATGAATCACACTGATGAATGGATGCCAAGCTTGGGAAGTAATCACAATTTGTCAGGTGTTATGTTTTTGGATTTCGACTTTGACGGAGTTCCGGAGCTTGTTGCACAAAAGGCTGATTCCAATGAGTATAGTTTCCATTCCGTTGTTTACAAATTTGAAGACGGTAAGTTAAAAAGAGTGGGAAATGTTAACGACGGTTTTGCGATATACTATAATAAAACTGCCAAAAAGTATGAGGTTCACGACCTAAAGATATCTTTAAATGTAGATGACGGTTACTATTGGTCGGGTAATTCAATAATCACATACGACGGAGAGAATCTTTTTGCAAATATGTATTCGGCAAGAGGCGTAGGCGAAGAATCAAATAATAATATTTATTATAGATATTTTGACGGTAATGACAAAAATATTTCACGGGCAAAATATAACGAAATTAACCTTAAACAGTTTAATAATTGCGTAAATGCACATATGTTTACCAAATTTATTGCGACAGGTTATGGTGATAACAGCGTATGGGGTGAGAACACTACCGCTGAGAATAAGCAGTCTTTGCTTGACGCTTATAATTCTTTCTCCTATGAGAAGTATTGATTATTTAAAAATTAATAAGTTTTAACTGCAAAAGGTTCAGCTGTAAAAAGCTGAACCCTTTTTTTTATTGAAAGTTGAAAACGAAAAATTGAAATTTTTAGATGAGTGAGGAGCATTATTTGTCTGCCTTGATGAAAATTTATGTTTATGATAATATGTTTTGACACAATAAAAGCCGTGCTATAAAATTTCGAACACAACTACAATACTACGCTCGGGCATAATATGTTTTTTACATTGCAAACTGTCTACACGAATTGGGGACGGCGGCTCGCCGTGCGGGCGAGGTACTCGCAAAAAGGGTAGCTTGAAAATCAAGCTACCCTAAATTCGTACTATGTAATACTCGGGTGACAGAAGTTTGAATACATCAAACTGTCTTCACGAACTGTGTGCGAGACACTCGCATTAGTTGTTGATGAGCTTATCTTCGTCAGACCAGCTGTAGAGCTTTCTAACTTCCTTACCGAATACTTCGGCAGGAGCTTCGGCAGCGAGCTTTCTCATAGCCTTGAAGTGAACCTGTGAACCGGCATCGCTCATGTCAAGGAGGAAGTCCTTAGCAAATGTACCGTCCTGAATGTCAGAAAGAACCTTTCTCATAGCCTTCTTAGTATCCTCTGTGATGATCTTAGGACCTGTGATGTAGTCACCGTACTCAGCTGTGTTAGAGATTGAATATCTCATGCCTGCAAAACCTGACTGATAGATAAGGTCAACGATGAGCTTCATCTCATGGATACACTCAAAGTAAGCGTTTCTTGGGTCGTAACCTGCATCGCAAAGTGTTTCAAAACCTGCCTGCATAAGTGCACAAACACCGCCGCAAAGAACAGCCTGTTCACCGAAGAGGTCTGTTTCTGTTTCTGTTCTGAATGTTGTTTCAAGAACGCCGGCTCTTGCACCGCCGATACCGAGTGCATATGCAAGTGCGAGATCCTTAGCCTGACCTGTAGCATCCTGCTCAACAGCAACGAGGCAAGGTACACCCTTACCAACCTGATACTCTGAACGAACTGTGTGACCCGGTCCCTTAGGAGCTACCATTGTAACATCAACATCCTTTGGAGGCTTGATGCAACCGAAGTGAATGTTAAAGCCGTGAGCGAACATAAGCATATTGCCTGCTTCGAGGTTTGGCTCGATGTCGTTCTTGTAAAGAGCTGCCTGCTTTTCATCGTTGATAAGAATCATGATGATGTCAGCCTGCTTTACAGCCTCTGCCGATGTATATACCTTAAAGCCCTGTGCCTCAGCCTTTGCCCAGCTCTTGCTGCCTTTGTAAAGACCGATGATTACATCGCAACCTGAATCCTTGAGGTTGAGAGCGTGTGCATGACCCTGGCTGCCGTAACCGATAATAGCAATTTTCTTACCCTTGAGAAGGTCAAGGTTACAATCTGACTGATAGTAGATTGGTGCTGTCATGTTTTTTGTGTAGTCTTTCATATTAAAGTCCTCCTTACCGCAAACGCGGCATATAAATTAAAATATATGCTAACTGTAAGATTAAACGGAAACCGAAGCTGTGCCTCTGTCAATGGCAACAGTACCTGTTCTTACAATCTCACGGATACCATAAGGCTTGAGTAAGTCAACAAGCGTGTTGATGCGGCTTGCACATTCGCAGTACTCAACGGTAACTGACGAAGGGGATACATCAACGATTTTCGCCTGCATAATTTCAACCGTTTTGACAATTTCGGCTCTTTTTGAGGCGGCGCAGTGAACCTTGATTAATACAAGCTCACGGCTGATAAATTCGCCCTCGTTAAGCCTTTTTACCTTGATGACGGGAATGAGCTTGTTGAGCTGTTTTTCAAGCTGTTCAACAATGTACTCGTCACCGTTTGCAACGATTGTGATTCGGGAAACCGACGGGTCCTGAGTAACACCTACTGCGAGTGAGTCGATGTTAAAACCTCGGCGAGAGAAAAGTCCCGAAATTTTTGAAAGAACGCCCGCCTGATTTTCAACAAGTATTGATAATGTATACTGCATTTTATCACCTCATTAAATTGACGGAGTGTCGGGGTGAACATCGCAAACAAGAATGAACGGTTTTTCCGAATCAACAATACCCTTGATGATGTTTTCGGCTTCCTTGTTTGAATGAGCCTCTGCATGGTCAATGCCGTAAGCATCGGCAATCTTCAAGAAGTCGGGATCACCGTTGAGAATTGTTGCGGAGTGTCGGCCGCCGTAGTGTTTGTCCTGAAGTTCACGAACCATTCCGAGTCGTGCGTTTTTCATAATGATGATTTTAATTCCGAGCTGATTGCCTGCAATAGTCGCAAGCTCATTAAGCCCCATCTGAAAACTGCCGTCACCGCAGATTACAATAACATCACGGTCGGGTCTTGCAAACTTTGCACCGATTGCAGCGGGAATTGAGTAACCCATTGTACCCATACCGCCTGTTGTGAGGAATCTGCCCTCACGAATACGGAAGTTGTTTGCACACCAGATTTGATTTTGTCCTACATCGGCAACAAGAATTGCCTTTGAGCGGAACATTGCACTGAGATGACCGACAAGTGTTCTCGGCTCAACAAAGCCGTCAAATACGGGAGGCTCACGGTAAAGGTCTTTTTTCCAGTTCTTTACGGTTTCGCTCCACATTGTTGTAACCTTGTAATCGCCGATGCTGTCAAGCAGCATATTGATGACATTTTTCATATCGCCTACAATCGGAATTTCTGTTTTAACATTCTTACCGATTTCAGCAGGGTCAATGTCAATGTGAATTACCTTTGTGTTTTCACTCATCTGGTCGGGAGCCGCAACAGCTCTGTCGCCGAGTCTTGCACCGCATACGATTACAAGGTCGGCTTCGTGAAGAGCACGGTTGGCAACAGCCTTGCCGTGAGTGCCGAGCATTCCGAGATAAAGCTCATGCTCGCTGGGCATAACACCGATGCCATCATAGTTGAAATAACGGGGATACCCGTAGTTTCTGCAAATTTTTGAAGTTTAAGCTTGATACCCGAACTCAGCACGCCGCCGCCTGATACGATAACAGGACGCTTGCTTGCGTTGATGGCTTCAACAGCCTTTTTAACCTGAATTGCGTGTCCTTTAGTGTTCGGCTTGTAACCGATAATGTTTACGCTTTCGGGATATTCAAAACTTTCAATTTCATTTTCCTGAATATCAACGGGAATGTCGATAAGTACAGGACCGGGTCTGCCGGTTGAGGCAATGTGGAAAGCCTCTTTGAAAACTCTCGGAAGGTCTTCTGTTTTGCTGACGAGATAACTGTGCTTTACAAACGGTTCACAAGCTCCCGTGATGTCAGCTTCCTGAAAGACATCTCTGCCGAGAAGGTCGGAACGAACCTGACCTGTAATGGCAACAATCGGAATAGAGTCCGTATAGGCGGTTGCAATGCCTGTGATGAGGTTGGTTGCACCGGGACCGGAAGTTGCCACGCAAACACCGGGACGATTACTGCATCTTGCATAGCCGCTTGCCGCATGAGCAGCGTTCTGTTCCTGACGAACAAGAATGTGGGTAATGCTCGAGTCGTAAACTTTATCGTAAAATGGGCAGATAGCCGCACCGGGATAACCAAAGACTATGTCAACGCCCTCGGCTTCCAAACATTTTACCATAATTTCAGCACCGCTGATCATTATGTTTTGTCCCTCCTATCCTTATTTATTGTGAGCAAAAGGTGTTTTGTAACAATAAATATACCCTTTTACTTTACCGCTAATTATACAATAAATACCTTAAAAAGTAAAGAGCAGTATTGCCCATAAATTAAATTTTTTGCAGGATTTTGACAGATAATTTGCAAAATGGATTTTAATTGATTTTTACCGCCTGTTTACTGAAAATTTAAGTCGCTTAATTTTGTAAAGTATAGTTTTGGATTAAGATTACTTTTCCCGTCTGTATTATCAGGAGTTGTTATTATCATCAAATTATCTTTTCCAGTTCTTGACATTGAGCCGATATAGTAGTTTTCTTCTTCAGGTTTGAATTTTGTTTTTTTCATTGTTTTGTCAATGGTATTAAATAAGTATATATTGCGTTCTAAATCAACATCTTTAAATGATAAAACTGTATTATATCCTTTTTGTGGAGTTTGAGCCATAGAGTAGGTGTCGTCAATGTTGTCAATCATATCGGATTTTTGCAATTTTTTGTTCCCTATATAACCTATACATCTTGTCATACTAAAATTTTGATAGATAAGGTGGTTGTTCTAAAATCAAAAAACTGCACTCCTTGAATCAATTCGTTAGAATCATCCGAAATATTGGAGATATCGTAGCTTTTAAGAAAATTCATATCATAGTCATAGGTTTCTATTTTTAAAGAAACATCTGTTTCCGAAACACAGTCCAAAACCAAGAGGCAGATTGTTTTTGTTTTGTCGTCAATTGAAACTTTTCTTATAGTTTTTCCTACACAGTTCTTATCATCAAACTCTAAATATTTCAGTTGTTTAAACTTTTGCGTTTCGGTGTCATACAGTTCCAAAGAAGTACCGTTGTTTAATACTTTTGTAATTATGACAAGATTGTCTGCACCTGTAACGGTATCATAGGGAAAACCGCCTTTGTCAGAAAAGACAGTAGTCATTTTGTTTTTATTAAGGTCTATATCAATAAATTCAAGGGTTCTGTTTTCTTCATCTGTAATGTCACCCGTGCTTGCCATAAAACATAAGTGATTATTTACATACGCTTTATCGTTAATTTGCATTGTCCAGTCTTTTATTGAGCCGAGTTTTATACTGCTCTTTTTGTCTAAATAGTATCTGTAGTATTCTATTTCATTCGGAGAAGTTTCGTTGATTTTTGAATATATGAGTCCATCCTCAGTTGGCATAAATGCATCGAAAAGATTTAAATTATCAATCTTTTTATCGTTATAGTAAATCTCCAAATCGTAATTAAATTCTGTTTCAGAATCTGTATCTGTATCAAGAGATGAATCATCTGTATCCGTTACGGTTGTTTGTTCAGTGGAATTATTGCTTGATGAAGAAGTGTTACATCCATATAATGAAAGTAAAAATAAAGCGGTTACTAATAATAAAAATATCTTTTTCAAATTCATCTCTCCGAAGTTTATTTATCAGTTACAAGCGCTGACAAAAACATTATAATTTATATAATTATAAAAGTCAATAATTTCAAAATACTATAATATAAGATTATGTTTAGAAAAATTTTGGCAAATGAAAGCACCGTGAAACTTGTGAAAGCTCACGGTGCTTTATCATAATAAATGATATGATTTGCAAAAAAATCAATATTTCTTTTTGAGGAGTCTTGCGGCTATGAGGACGCAGACTACGCTGACGCCTGTGTCGGCGATAACAGACATCCAGATTTGTGCAAGTCCGAATGCGGCGAGGATGATTACAAGAGCCTTGATTGAGAGGCGAAGATGATGTTGCCCTTGACTGTGTTGATAACACTTCTTGCAATTTTAATTGCCTTTGGAAGCTGTTTGAGTGTGCCTGATGCGAGAACTGAGTCTGACGCTTCAATAGCGGCTTCACTGCCGAATCCCATTGCAATACCGCAGTCGCTTGCCGAAAGAACAGGGGCATCATTGATGCCGTCGCCTACAAAGCAAGCACCCTTGGATTTTGATTTCAAGCCCTTGAAAAGTTCAAGCTTTTGAGCAGGGAGAAGCTCTGCGTGACATTCGGAAAGTCCGAGTTCGTTTTTAACATTTTCGGCAGGCTGTTGTCTGTCGCCTGTGAGCATTACCGTGTTCTTGACACCGAGCCCTTTAAGCTGTGAGATAACCTCTTTTGCCTCAGGTCTTACTGTGTCGCTGACATTGAGCGAACCGATAAGCTGACCGTCATAAATTACGAAAACAGAATCGTCTTTGTTTGCAATCTTCTTCTGTTCGTCCGAAAGAATCTTTGAACCGCCGCACTGAATAGTTTTGCCGTTATAAACTGCGCTTGTTCCGTGACCGGCACTTTCGCTGTAGTCGGAAAGCTCGGGAAGTTCAAGACCGTTTGCCTTTTCTCTGATTGCGGAGGCAATCGGATGAGCGGAATATTTTTCGCTTGCAGCGGCAAGAGCAAGAACTTCGTCGGCACTGTATGAACCGACAGTATTAACCTTGTTTACGCTGAGCTTGCCGCTTGTGAGCGTGCCTGTTTTATCGAATACGAATGTGTCTGCTTTTGCAAGAGCCTCAATATATTTTCCGCCCTTGATGAGTACACCGACTTCGGATGCCGCACCGATACCCGAATAGTAGGAGAGAGGTACGGAAATAACAATAGCACACGGACATGACGCTACAAGACAAACAAGCGCACGGTAAAGCCATTCGCTGAATGCTCCGAGTCCGCAAAGCGGAGGGATTACTGCGATTGCAACTGCAATGAGTACAACAACCGGTGTGTAAACAGAGGCAAATCTTGAAATAAGCTTTTCGCTGTTGCCCTTTTGAGCGGCGGCATCTTCAACAAGCTGAAGAATTCTTGTTGCGGTACTGTCGCCGAAATGTTTTGTGGTTTTGACGGTAATAAGGTTACTGCCGTTGATTGCGCCGCTGAGTACCTCACTGCCCTCGCCTGCATCAACAGGAAGGCTTTCGCCTGTGAGAGCCGATGTGTCGAGAGTCGTTTTACCTTTGATAATAATGCCGTCAAGCGGAACTCTTTCGTATGGCTTGACTTCAATGATACTTCCGATTTCAACGCTTTCGGCAGGAACAACCTGTTCCGCACCGTCAACAATAATTGTTGCTGTATCGGGACGAATGTTTGCAAGCTTTTCAATGTCACGGCGGGATGCGTCAACTGCTCGATCCTCAAAAATTTCACCGATAGAAAAGAGGATTGTTACCATTGCCGCCTCAACAAAATCTCCAAGACAGAATGCCGCAATTACCGCAACAGACATAAGCGTTGTTTCGTCAATCCTCAGCTTTAGAATGTTTTTTGCACCCTTGATAAATACCTTGTAACCCGAAAGAAGTGTTGCAACAAAACACGCTGCGAGTACAACATAATGAACAGCCGTAACACCGTCAAGTGTAAGGTGGAGAATTTCGGACACTACAGCAAGTACAATTGAAATTGCAAGGAAGATTGTGTCATGGCTGATTTTCTTTTTAGTGATTTCGGGTTCTGCCTTTGTTGTGATATCATTTTTCGGAGTTTTGTCAACAACAGTTACACCGTCCTCAATGCTGTCGCAGATTGCCTGAATTTCGGAAACAGGATTCTGCTTTTCGCTTTTGAAGTTGAGAAGTTTTGTCGCAAAATTGAAGCTCACATCCTCAAAGCCGTCTGTTTCTGCAATTTTAGCCTCAATCTTGCCTGCACAATGAGCACAATTGAGATTGTCTAAAGTGTAGGTGTATTTTTTGAGATTGGTTTTCGCAGTTTTGTCAACAACGGTTACACCGTCCTCAATGCTGTCGCAAATTGCCTGAATTTCGGAAACAGGATTCTGCTTTTCGCTTTTGAAGTTGAGAAGTTTTGTCGCAAAATTGAAGCTCACATCCTCAAAGCCGTTTGTTTCTGCAATTTTAGCCTCAATCTTGCCTGCACAATTAGCGCAGTTGAGATTGTCAAGCTGATATTTGTACCTCATATGTCTCCCTCCTTATTCAAGAACATGGTCAAGTCCCATTTCTATGATTCGTTTCACATGGTCATCGTCAAGGCTGTAATAAATCTGCTTTCCTTCACGCGAACACGCACCAGCTTGTTCTGCCTTAACACACGCAGTTGGTGGGAAATTGTGCTTTGCTCCATGCTGAGAGCTTCAGCAATGTTGAGCACCGACATTTCATTTTCCGAAATGGTGTACATAATGCGAAGTCGGGTTGAATCACCGAAAACCTTAAAAAGGTCTGCAAGCTCAAACAGCACATCAATGTCGGGCATTTCGGGAGTGGTCGTTTTTTCTTTGTTTTCCATAGGCGTCCCCTTTAATTTTCTCTCAGGTTAAAAGTTATACTTGAACATATGAAGATATGCTCATATGTTAATTATAATATAGCATTCCCTTTTTAAAAAGTCAATAGACACACACGAAAAAATGTAATGTTTTTCAAGTTTTTTTGCCCCAAAGTTTCACTTGTTTATTGTGTCCGTTTGGAAAGTATATATAGTATAGAAAGTTAATTTTAAATTTGAAAAAAGAAGATTGAAGGTGTAAAATTATCATAGGAATAACGGAACGATATTTTTCTGAGTTCAATTTGAATTGTAAAATGCTCAGATGACTGATGATAACACGAAAATAACACTGGTTTCAATTTGTAATAATTTTACAAAAAATTGCTTTAATTAATTACTTCTTTTTAGGAAAAAACGGTTTTAAAAAGCATGGTTGGTTATATTAAAAACAAAAAAAGCAACAAATTAATAATTTGAGTACAACTTGCCCAAAAATAGATTACAGTTTTATTATTCCGTTGACTTTAATACAATTTTGTAGTATCATTTTCTGTAAGAGAATTGTTAAATTACATCTGCGTAACCGAGTGGGTTCGTTTTTAATAAAATGTAACAAATTAGTTCTCATTATGAATTTTAGATTCGTATAATTTTTGATTTTTACTTATACACTATATAGATATACATTTTCAGATATTTAGCTTATTTAGTTAAAAGTATCTTCTACACATTAATTGGGGTGTAACAATTGGAGAAGTTCGTAGTTACCGGCGGAAAGCCATTATCGGGTGAAGTGACAATCAGCGGTGCGAAAAATGCAGCCGTTGCAATTATTCCGGCAGTTATTCTTTGTGATGAACCGTGCCAGATTGAAAATATTCCTAACATCAGCGATGTATCACTTATCAGCAGAATTCTTCAGCAGATGGGTGCTAATGTAAGACGAATCAACCGTTCGTCCTTATATATTGATCCTACAAAAATCCGCACATGCAATGCTGTGACCGACCTTGTAAGAGGTATGAGAGCGTCATATTATCTCCTCGGCGCACTTTTGGGCAAGTACGGCAAGGCTAAGGTGGCTCTTCCGGGCGGCTGTAACTTTGGCGTGCGTCCGATTGACCAGCATCTTAAAGGCTTTGAGGCTCTCGGTGCGACAACTCAGCTTGTTGACGGTGCGATTATAGAGGCAGAATGCGACAGCCTTGTCGGTACACATGTGTACTTGATGTTGTGTCCGTAGGTGCAACAATGAACATTATGCTTGCCGCATCAAAGGCAAAGGGACAGACCATTATTGAAAATGCCGCAAGAGAACCGCATATTGTTGACCTTGCGAACTTCCTTAATTCAATGGGTGCGGATGTCAGGGGCGCAGGTACGGATGTTATCAAAATCCGTGGCGTTGAGTATCTTCACGGCATTACTTATTCGATTATTCCCGACCAGATTGAGGCAGGAACATATATGTGTGCCGCCGCCGCAACAAGAGGTTGTATTACGGTAAAGAATATTACACCGAAGCATCTTGAATCAATCAGCGCAAAGCTGCGTGAGATGGGTGTTAAGATTACGGAATATGATGAGGCTCTCAAGGTTGATGCGTCATCTGCTCCGCTAAAGCGCTGTAACATCAAGACAATGCCGCATCCCGGCTTCCCGACAGACTGTCAGCCGCAGTTTGCCGCATTGCTTATGAGCGTTCCCGGAACAAGCATCATCAACGAGAATGTTTGGGATAATCGCTACCAGTATGTCAGCGAGCTTATCAGAATGGGTGCGCAGATTTCTGTTGAGGGCAGACTTGCAATCATTGAGGGCGGTGTTCCGCTCACAGCGGCTCCCGTTAAGGCAACCGACCTTCGTGCAGGTGCGGCTATGATTATTGCCGCTCTTGAAATTAACGGTACAACAGAGATTTCAAATATTCAGTTCATTGAGCGTGGATATGAAGATGTTGTTGAAAAGTTCAGAGGACTTGGTGCAGATATCAAAAAGGTGTATTTTACAGGAGACAACGAGCAGGAGCTCGGTGCCTGACTAAAATTTAATTAGAAATCAAAGCCGTTTTCTTTGTGAGAACGGCTTTTTTGTGAGATAATTTACAAATTTTAAAATTTGTGTTATCATATTCGTTACACTAAAGATAAGGGTTGATTGTTTTGGCAAGAGCAGTACCGCTGTTCAGCGGAAGTAAGGGTAACAGCTACTACATAGGTTCGGCAAGCGAAGGCGTACTGATTGACGCAGGTCGTTCATGCAAGCAGATTGAAAATGCCATGCTTGCAAACGGACTTGATATGGGCAGTATCGGGGCGGTTTTTATAACTCACGAACACACTGACCATTGCAGTGCGTTGCGTGTGCTTGCAAAGCGTTATGGCTTTAAGGTGTATTCAAGCCTTGGTACGCTCAATGCTTTGAGGGCAGGTAATAAGCTTGATCCAAACACAGATGCAGATGTTATAACTGACGAGGTTGTAATCGGCAATATGCGTGTTCAGCGAATTGACACCCCCACGATGCGGCGGAAAGCTTGTTGTTACCGTGTTACTGCTCCCGACGGAAATCCGACACTTATAGCAACCACGATATGGGCGTTT
>ENA-OPZM01000223-OPZM01000223.1-human-gut-metagenome-genome-assembly--contig:-NODE-223-length-24358-cov-1.982626_pt1 | contig 24358 bp, 34 predicted proteins | sample MGYA00242478_ERZ504493 | MGnify/ENA primary metagenome ERZ504493 (study PRJEB26092, sample SAMD00036227) | human gut metagenome | host: Homo sapiens | study: EMG produced TPA metagenomics assembly of... | reverse complement strand
TCTGTAATAACACGATTAGCATCCGCATCTCCACACGTATTAGGCGTACCTATTGTAGAATGACTAACGTCACCACGCTCTCCAGTCTTCCAATGTTCACCATATGGGAGAGATGGATCAGAGCCTCTTCCACATGCTAGTTTAAAACATGCTGCAACATATTCATTCGCTTCAAATTTCTCCACTACTGTTACTGGTTTTTCCCATTTTTTCTCCATCTTAATTTACCTTCTTCCAAATCCTTTACATTCCTACCTGTATATCTACATCTAGCTATATGTTATTATCATAACCAACAATCTACTTTTTGTCAATGTTTAACTATGCAACTTTTTTCTCATTTTTGTATATTTATGATACCAATGTCAAAAGGGATGTTCCCCTATACGCTTGCCTATAGGCATGTGAATGACCTTAGACCTTGGGGCGGAGTACAGGACGCCCCGACAGTATATTTATACCGCCAGATTTCTTGAATCATTTCCATTGCGCTCCCTTCTTCTATCTGCTATGATACTTCTACAGACAGCAGTTACGCACGGCACTGCCGCCATATATCATATATATTTTATTTTCTTATTTTTATCCTTCATGTCACGCTGACATGTTCTGTATATTTTCTGTCCATTCGGACGATATTCTAACAAACAGATCCCAAAAACATTTGCAAAATCAGGCATTCTGCTGTCAGTAAAGCATTTTTTATGCTATGATACTTATATATGGAGACAGTCCTGTGCCGCCGGAAACGGAGGTCACATTGCTGCCAAATGAAACCCGCCGGAATCATGATCTCGCCCACCTGGAGGATCTTGCCTTAAAGTCCGCCGCCGACTACTTCGGCGCCGAACTCCTCCACTGGCTTGGGATTCCCGGAAAGATGATCCGTTCCTCTCCCACCGAGATCGTGGAACTGGAAACCAGACACATGTACGAAGATTTTCTTTTTGAGCTGGAAGACGGCACCTGGTGTCACTTTGAATTCGAAAGCGACGCCATCACTCCGGAAGACTTAAAGCGCTTCCGGGAATACGAGGCAACCACCTCCAGACGGGTAAACGCCCCGGTCATCACTTATGTGATATGCTCCTCAAAGGCCAGCCGTCTGCTGGATCATATCACGGAAGGAATCAACACCTATCGAGTGAAGGTAATCCGGCTGAAAGACCACGACCAGAAAAAGCTGCTTGATTCCCTAAAAGAAAAAGCATCCTCGGGACTAGACCGGACAGATATCATTCCGCTTCTTCTGTCTCCACTTATGGCAGAAGAAGAGACCCGAAAAGACTGCCTCTTACAGGGAATCCGCATACTAAAGATAACAGAAGAGAAACATATTTTCTCTCAGAATGAAATACGAAAGATGGAAGCTATTCTATATGCTTTCGCACTTAAATATTTTAGAGACATGAATTTAGCCGCAATAAAGGAGGAGATTGCCATGACAGAACTTGGACAAATGATCTGGGATGATGCTCTTGCACAGGGCCTCGCAGAGGGCCAGGCGCAGGGACTTGCCAAGGGACTTGCACAGGGGCAGGCCCAGGGACAACAGCAGGCTTCGGAGCGCTACAGTAAATTAATTCTGATTCTGGATAAGGAAAAGAAAAATGACCTGATCATCAAAGTTGCCTCTGATCCAGATTTCCGCGAAGAACTATACCGCAAATATGGCATTTGATTTTGGCCGAGAAAAAGGCGCAGCTCTTCATGTGCTGCGCCTTTTCCTGATTTTTCTTCTATATGATCTTATACTTTTTCAGCAAATCCACTCTCCGGCTCCCGATCTCAATGCTTGCCTTTGCATAATTCCCTTTGCTCTGTCTCGTCTCCTTCAGGTATTTCCCGATCCTTGACAGATAGGCCACCGGCAGAAGAAACCTGTGCTTTTTCAGATAGCTGTAGTTCCTTTCCATATATCTCCGGTCCGGGAAAAGAGACTGCAGGACAGACGCTTTGGCCTTCTTTCCTCTTTTGCTCTCGCTGACCGCCTGTAATGTGATATTGCTGCTGTGCTTTCTGCTCATGCTGGAATCTCCGAACACGCCTCCCTCCAGGATATCCTCCAGAAGCTCCGTCCCGTCCGTCTTCAGCTGGCTCCAGCTGTCGGGATAACCGGCCTTTCCCGGATCAAACTCCATGTATTTTTCTCCGATATCAAAAAGGGCGGCGGCAAATACATCCGCATGGATGCTCCTGCATTTTTCCAGCACCGCTTCCCAGTCTATCTCTTTTCCATATACACCCGCATAAATGACGATATCACATACCTGACGGATCCCGAATCCGCTGTGAAGGAAATGTTTGAATGCATGCAGGATAAGATACAGAAGATGATCCGTGTGGCAAAGTGTATAGACCGGGATTCCCTGTATCTCTTTCTGGATCTTCCGCACAAAGGCGTCTTCGAAAAAGTCATTAAGGCTTCCATAAGCGTCTGACTCTGAGGAAAACAGCTCTTTATGAAGTTCAATATGCAGCGCCCCGCCCGCCTTATAATACGGCACTTCTCCTTCTTTCTCGGGATCCTTATCCGGCTCTGCCGGAAGCATCTGGTTTTCTGCAAAAATGCGGCTGCATTCCGGAAACTGCTCCGCAGGGATCAGTATATCTTCATCTCCGGACGCCCGATAATCCGGCTCCCGGTACAGGCTCCGGCATACCAGCCCCTTCACCACCAGAGGCGTCAGTCCCGCCTCTGCCAGCTTTTGATATAGCTGCAGAAACTCTCCGGTCTTCCGGCTTTGCATCATGACCTGCCGGATCACCTGCCCTTTGACTGCCAACACAAGCCCCTCAGGCAGGTCCGGAAAGCCGGACAGCTATAGACTGCGTCATAGACCATCGGCAGGATCTGGTGGTGCTGGCTAAGCCGGAAGAATTCTGCCCACTCTTCCGCATCCAGCCCGTCCTCCCAGACTGCCTTTCTTCCTTTCAGGAAGCAGCAGAGCGCTTCCATCATTTTCTCACTTATTCTCCCAGGCATCTTTTTACCTCTTATCGTCGCATAATCCTACTATCTGCTATAAGTTCTTTTATTTCCTCTTACATGGTAAAATTTCCCAGGCCATACGTCAAGAGATAATCTCATCATTTTTATTGAATTGTTAAAACCGCGATCTCCGGAGGATTGTTGAACCGGGGGAGCTTTTCCTGATGCGTTCCCAGGCCGCTGGTCACAAACATCCGGATCTTATCCTTCTGATACATTCCATGGATATATTCCGGGAACCAGCCCTGATCCCCGCCGTAAAGCCCGCCCAGAAACGGAATGACCACCTGGCCGCCGTGGTTGTGTCCGCTGACCACCAGATCCACGTCCCAAACCTTGCTCGCATCTCCGAAGATGAAGCTGTCCGGGCGGTGGGCCAGCATGATCTTTAAGCTGTCCGTGTCCTGAAACTCCTGCAGGAAGGAAAGGGTATCCGACGGCGCCGCAGATGCGTCGTTATTGCCATTTAAGCCAAAAGCATAGTCATACATGCCGCCAATCCTGACCTTGTTCCCATTCACCTCTATATCCACATATGTTTTATCCAGCACGACTGCTCCTGCCGCTTCCAGTTCTCCGGTCAGCTCCGGATGTCCGTTCTCCATATAGCCAAGCTCGTGGTTCCCCAGCGCATAGTAAACCGGCACCGTATCTTTTAACTGCCCGATCAGCTCCAGCGGAACCGACGCATCTTCCGACGCCTCGTTAAGCATATCCCCGTCCATAAGAATGAGATCCGGCTGAATCTCCTCTATTTTCTCTGCCAGCCTCCAATTATCCGCTCCAAACTCATGGTCGTGAAGATCCGAGATCACCACCGCCGTGACGGCTTCTCCGCATTTCCCGGTATCTACTGAAAACTCATTCACCGTCAGATAATTATAGGATACAAAAACACTTCCGGCCACATAGACGATAAGCACAATGATGATAATAGCAATGACTTTCTTCAACTTTATTTTCTCCCCATATCAGCTTCCAAAAAGTTTATTTTGACTATTATATACGCTTTCTCATTCTTTTATCAAGAAAAACCGGAACAATCTGGCAAATGATCAAAAGTCCGGACAGACTGCCTCTTTTCTATTGACTGGTTTGCTCTCCGGCGCTTATAATGACTACATAAGTAAGATTAAGGAGGACATCATGGAAAAATTACCGCAGATCTCAGCCGCAGAATATGAGATTATGAAGATTATCTGGGAGAGTTCTCCGATCAGCACCAACGATGTGTGTGAGCGAGTTCCGGAAGACCATCAGTGGAGCAGCAAAACAGTCCACACGCTTTTATCCCGGCTGACGGCCAAGCAGGTCCTTGCCTATGAACAGCGGGGGCGGATGTATTATTACTATCCCCTGATCTCACAGGAAGGCTATCTGTGCCAGGAAAACCACCTCTTTTTAAACCGGTTTTACAACGGTCAGGCCTCTGCGTTGCTGTCTTCTCTTTTATCCGGCTCCGAATTATCAGATGATGATCTGGAAGAAATGCACCGCCTGATCGATTCCAAACTGGGCGGAGGTGAAGTGCTTTGACTTTTCCCATTCATTTTCTTCTATGTAATATTGTGCTCACCGGTTTTCTGGGCCTGGTGCTGCTTTTTAGAACCGTCTTCCGCAGGCATGTGACCGCAGACAGCCGACGCCGCATCTGGTATATCTGGATGCTGGCGCTGGTCCTTCCTCTGATGCCGGAACAGCTTTTCGATCCGGCCGGGCTTATTTATAAAATCCGGGATCTTCTTCCCTCTGCTTCTTCTGTGTCCGGTATCCCTGCGGAAACAAATGACACCGCCATTACCTCCATGCAGCTGGGGCTGTCGGATTTTGCCTCATCACTGGACGGCAGCACGGCTCTGCCCTTGAGCACTTTTCTTGCCGCCTTCTGGGGCATCGGATGTGCGGTCACTTTCTTATGCTTTATCATCCAGATTTATAAGATCTATATGCTTAAAAATTCGGCCCGCCGTATCACCCCCGAACAGGAACCGGATCTGTATGCTCTTTATTCCTCATGCATGCGGAAGGCAGGCGTCCGTCGCCAGGTGGATCTGTACACATCCTGCCGCATCGAAAGCCCTGCCTCCTGCGGGATTCTCCGTCCCACAATCTTCATTCCGGAGGACCTGGACATCCTGCTGTCCGCTGATGATATCCGCTTTATTTTTCTGCATGAGCTGCAGCATCTGAAGCACAAAGATGCCATCCTCAATGGCTTAAGCTGTATCCTCCAGATCCTGTACTGGTTTCATCCCCTGATCCGCTACAGCTTTACCGTCATGCGCCGGGACTGCGAGATAGCCTGCGACCATGCTGTAATCCGCACGGCAGGCAGGGAGCAGGCCGCAAGCTACGGACACATGCTGATCCGCTATGCCGGGAGCCTGCGGGATCATGCATTTCTCTCTCCGCTCTCCTGCCTGGGCGGAGACAAATCCGCTGCACTACGGCGGATAAAAGAGATTGCGGAGTACCGACCAGATACCAGGTCCCGGAAATGCAGGAGCATTGTCATTTTATTCCTGACAGCACTGCTTCTTTTGGCGGCAAGCCGTTTCTGTCAGTCTATGCTTTCCCTGACAGTACGTTTGATCTTTCTGATCTTTCCGCCAAACAGCTGGAGCAAGTAGATCTCTCTGCCTGTTTTGCAGAAACGCAGGGCTCCTTTGTCTTATATGATGTAACGAAAGATCAGTGGCAGATATACAATGAAAAGTTGAGTACCCGCCGTGTATCCCCGGATTCTACTTTTAAAATATACAGCGGCCTTTTTGCTCTGGAAGAGGGGCTTATTACGCCGGAGTCCTCCGGACGGGAATGGAACGGAACAGCATATCCCTTTGAATCCTGGAATCAGGATCAGACTCTTGCCACTGCCATGCAGAATTCTGTAAACTGGTATTTCCAGGATCTGGATCAGCAGATGGGGATTTCAGCTTTATATTCCTACTATTGTCAGGTCTCCTATGGGAACTGTGATCTCTCTTCCGGCACAGATCACTACTGGGCGGAGGCTTCTCTGAAAATTTCTCCGGCAGAACAGGTTCTCCTTTTATCCGGACTGCTCCAGAACAGATGGGGATTTGATGAAGAAAATATCCAGGCTGTCAAAAACGCCTTGTTTATTGCAGATACTCCTCTTGGAAAGCTTTACGGCAAAACCGGCACGGGCCTTGAAAATGGAAAAAGTGTAAATGGCTGGTTCGTAGGTTTTCTGGAAAGCGAAGGACATGTCCGCTGCTTTGCCACGAATATCCAGGATACGGACGGTGCGGACGGCACTGTCGCAGCAGAGATCACCCTGGAAGTTTTAAATTCCCTATAAAAAGCAGGATAAGACTCCGCCGCATCCTTCCACGAAATTCAGGATGCGGCAGAGTCCTATTTACGTTTACCTTTATTCTTCTATACCTTGATTATACCTTGATCTTTTCTGCAACTTCGTATCCAAGGACCAGTCTTATGTCCTGCACTCCTATGATCACACTGTCCCGGCACTGCTGGATCACCCTGATCGTGCTGCCCTCTTCCACATGACGGCTATGCAGGAAATCGAGCACATCCGGCAGACCGAACATCCATTTAATGGTGTAAGACTCTCCTTGTCTCGCATTTGACAACGCCTGCATGATATCCCTCCTTTTTCTAATTTTAGAAAACAGATACAGGGTTAGTCAATCGCAATCTTTGTTGCATAAAACAAATCCTATCCCATATGCTCCGCCAGGTAAAACCCTGCGGCCACTCCCGCCAGACAGAGCACCATGCTCAGGATCATGTAGGCCGCCGCCGTCTTATAATGTCCCCGGTTCAAAAGGTCGTATGTCTCCAGTGAAAACGTAGAAAACGTTGTAAAACCGCCGCATACGCCGGTTTTCAGGAAAAGCGCCAGCTGTTCATGGCCCCCGCGGCGGGCCGCCACTCCTGCAATGCAGCCGATCGCTGCCGCGCCAAGCACGTTGGTGATCAGCGTGAGCGCAGGAAATAGTCCTTTATAAGGCAGAAGACTGATCGCATAGCGAAGCGCTGCTCCAAGCGCACCGCCGGCTCCCACATACAAAAATCCTGCCATGCCTATTTCCTCCCTCTTGCCTCTTTATAAATCCGGTACATATCCTCTTGATCCAGCTTTTTGATACAGCCAATGGTACGTTTCCCGAAATGACTGCATTTCTCGGCCAGCTCCCGCATCTGTTCTTCCGTAAGTTCAATTCCCATATCCCCGATGCAGACCGGCATATCAAGAGCGCGGTAAAAATCCTCCATCGCTTCGATCCCTTTCTGTGCCGTTTTAAGCTTTTCCGCCTCTGGCTCTACTCCCATCACATTCACCGCAAATTTCGCAAACCGCTCAGGCGCAGCGTCCATTACATAGCGCGCCCAGCTTCCCCAGACCGCTGCAAGTCCTGCTCCGTGAACCACATCAAACATTCCGCCCAGCTCGTGTTCCAGCTGATGGCTTGCCCAGTCTCCGCCGCCGGTTCCACATCCGGTCAGGCCGTTGTGCGAAAGACTTCCGGCCCACATCACCTCTGCCCTGGCCTGATAGTTGTCCGGCTCATTCATCAGGATCTTTGCATTTTTCATCACCGTCCGAAGCAGATGCTCACTAATGCCGTCTGTCATTTCCATATTCTCGCTACGGTTGAAATAACGCTCCATCGTATGCATCATAATGTCCACACATCCGCTGGCAGTCTGATATTTCGGCAGCGTCATGGTAAGCTCCGGGTTCATCACGGCAAACCTCGCCCGGGCATAGTTGCTGCTGTATCCCCGTTTCAGCCAGCCTTCCTCTTTCGTGATCACGGATGAATCGCTCATCTCGGATCCTGCCGCCGCAATCGTCAGCACGACGCCGATCGGGAGGCAGGCTTTCGCCGTACGTCTCTTTTCATAAAAGTCCCACACGTCCCCTTCATTTGCCACGCCATATCCAATCGCCTTGGCAGAGTCTATGACGCTTCCGCCGCCCACGGCCAGAATGAAATCAACCTGCTCTTTCCGGGCAAGCCGGATGCCTCATACACGAGAGAAAGTCGGGGATTTGGCACCACTCCTCCCAGGGAAACATAAGAAATCCCAACCGCATCAAGCGACCGGTATATCCGTTCCAGCAGGCCGCTTCTTACCACGCTCCCGCCGCCATAATGGACCAGCACTTTTTTACACCCCTGCTCCGCTGCCAGCTGTCCTGTCTGCTCTTCTGCCCTCTGCCAAAGATGATTTTTGTCGGTGTATAATACTGAAAATTTTCCATCAGTTTTCTCCTTCCTCTATATGTCTCTTCTCTCTGCCTTCAGATCATAATAGAAAATATACTGCTGCATCACTCCTGCACATCCCTGATATCTCGTAAAAGGAAATCCTTCTGGGTAATGGAGCTCCAGCGCCTTTTTAATATGCGTATCCACAGGAAATGCATCCATCTGATGCAAGGCAAACAGCAGATACAATCCGCCACTTTGCCGCCGATTCCAGGAAGGCGCATAAGCTCTGCTCTGGCATCCTCATAGGCCATGCCTTTTAGCTTTTCCAGATCAAAATCTCCTTCCACAGCCATCCTTGCCGTACCACAGATATATTTACTCCGGTATCCCAGCTTTAACTCCCGTAATTCCTCTTCCGACACGCCTGCCAGCGCCTCGGCATCTGGAAATGTATCGTAAAAGCCTCCCTCCGGAGTTTCTTTTCTCCTGCCATATTTTTCGCACAATGCCCGGATCAGTCCCTTAATACGGGGAATATTATTCTGCTGGGAAATAATAAATGTAATGATCATCTCCCATACGTCCTGCCTCAGGATCCGAATACCCTGTCCAAACCTGGCCGCAGCTTTCAGATATTCATCTGCTTCGTCAATTCGCCTGGCATAATCGGCATAAGACGCAGAAAGGTCAAAATATTCTTTCCATACCTCTTCGTACTCTTCCTTTGAACAGTGTAATATCGTTCTCCCCGTCTCTTCCAGCTGCCCCTGCTGTCTGACTTCAATTTTCAGATACTTGCCACCTGCCAGAAGTTCATATGTATTTTCCGATACCGGATCCAGCCGGAAACACTGCCCGGATTCACAGATCTGGGAAATAGAAAAGTAGTGATTATCAATCGTTACCATGCTCTTCATACATCGCCAGCTTCTTCTTAAGCTCCGCGATTTCCTGCTCCTGCTCGGAAATCTTTTTATCCTTTTGAGACGCCTCTTCCGTTTTCCTTGCCAGCGTCTTTTCCGCTTCTTGTTTTGCTTCCTCCCGCTCCTTCCTTAATGCATCGATCTCCTCCTGCATTTCATCAATCATTAACTGTACCGTATTCCTGTCCAATTCACGTAACTCCTCCGAGAACATCCCCATCACCCTTTCCACATTCCGGCACAGCTCATAAATTTCCTGGTAGAGTTTTCCAAACTCCGGATACTGGTCAAGTAATGCCTCTATCGCTTCCGGATCATCTACGCTTAGGAATGTGAGCCATGCGTCCAGCTTGTTTCTAATACCTTTATTGTGCAGAAGATCCTGAAAGATGTCAAGGCAGACATAACAGAATTCCTGCAGAAGCTCAATCTCCGCGCCAGTGTCAGATACCTGGGTAAAATGGTGGATACATTCCTCCTTAAATCTCCGAAAGCTTTCCGGACTTTGTTCAAAAAATACGATTGTATATACTTTATGGATATCGCGGTAGCTAAACGCCCTTCCCCTTTCTCCACGTACGCGTTTATACTGGCGAAGGAGGAGATCCGCCGAATAACAGGCGCTTCTTTGGCCTGAAAATTTATAACCGATCTTCTGCACCTCCACATTTGCAATACTATGATCCTCCAGCTCTACCACGATATCATAATAACCAGAGAGCTTTCGTCTGCAATCCGTGTGGAATCATTGGGAAGTACTTGTAAAATCTTCACCTGCTGCCTTAGGATAAGAGACAATAATTCATTCAGGCGCTCTGGTGCATTTTCTGGGTTTAGGATTTCTTTGAAAAATGAATCATACAGGATTTTGACACCCCTGTTTCCGGAACAAAAATCCAGAAATTCTTCCTGCTGGCCTGCTGTCCAGCTTTGAAATAATTCTTCCAGCCGCAAATTTCTCCTTATAATGAGACGGACTTCTTCTTTCGACCGAATAATCGGAAAATGAGATTTTAAAGATTTCTTCACAGACAGATTCCCCCTTTTTAGAAATATAGAATTGAAAATAAATTGGAAAATAAAACGAAATTGTTAAAAACGCTTCCAATTACAGAAGCAAAGAAACTTAAGAACCGGTTTTCACCGGATAGATAGTTATAACATAGCATATCCTTAAAAGGAAAGCAATCCAGATCTGCAAAAAAAACGCCGCAGTCTCACCTTCTCAAGGTGCTCCTGCGGCGCTTTGCTTTTTCACTTTCTGCTGTCTTAAGCCCTCTCGCTGTAGTGATGGGCCTCCTCCAGCATCATATCTTTTACTTTCATCAGACGAATCTGGGAGCTTCTCTCGTTCTCATCCAGCTTCATCGTGATATATTTGATGGTCTCCTGTGCTTCCGGATGATCACATGCTCCAGTGCATTAACACGGCGTCTGGTCTTCTCGATCTCTGCCGCCATCAGCTGGCACGCTTTCTCCCTCTCCGCAAGCTTTAACATATCCGGCAGGATATCTGCCAGGGATTTTACCGCTCCATCCAGATCGCTGGACGTAAAAGCAAATCCGTAAGAGTAAATATCGTTTGCGTCTGCCGTCCTGGTCTTTGTCTCAAACACCGGAATATTAACGCTCATGACATTTTTCTTATCTACTCCCAGGCTTACTTCCTGCTTCGGCGCCATCAAAGCCGTATTCAGAGTTGCCTCATCCATTCCGGCTTTCGCAATGACAAAGTTCTTATTTGCAGAGAGGATCCCGGCTTCTACCTTCTGGCGGAGTTCCATGTTCTCCTTCGCCATCTCCAGGAACTGACGCATCAATTCATCTCGCTTATCTTTCAGAAGCTTATGACCCCTTCTGGCGGTAGCAAGCTTTCTTTTGGTTTTTGTCAGTTCCATACGGGTAGGCGTGATCTGCGTAGATGCCATATATCTGCCTCCTTAAGACTACTTTACGCCATGCCCCAGCTTGATTTCGCTTCGCTCCATCGCGCTGGAGGGCGTACGCCCTATACATCCGCCAGGTGCATCCATCTGCAGACAAGTCTGCATGGCTACACCTGTACGTCTGTGCATGGCTTATTGTTTACCATAGTACATATCTAAGAACTTGTCATCAATACGTTTCAGCTCGGATCTTGGCAGGATGGACAGTAACTTCCATCCGATCTCCAGCGTCTCTTCGATAGACCGGTCTGTATTGTAGCCCTGGTTTACATATTCCTTTTCAAAAGCGTCTGCAAACTGAGCGTAGATCAGGTCGATCTCTGTCAGAGCCGCCTCTCCTAAGATGGTCATCAGCTCTTTTGCGTCTTTACCACGGGAGTAAGCCGCAAACAGCTGGTTCATGGTATTGGAGTGGTCTGCTCTTGTCTTGCCCTCGCCGATACCTTTGTCCTTCAGACGGGACAGGGACGGCAGCACGTCGATCGGCGGCTGGATGCCCTTGCGGTACAGGTCACGGCTAAGGATTACCTGTCCCTCGGTGATGTATCCTGTCAGGTCAGGAATCGGATGGGTCTTATCATCTTCCGGCATGGTCAGAGTCGGGATCATGGTGATACTTCCGATCTTGCCTCTCTGACGTCCGGCACGCTCATACATCTGAGCCAGGTCAGTGTACATGTATCCAGGATATCCACGGCGTCCCGGGACTCCTTTTTCGCTGCGGAGATCTCACGAAGAGCGTCCGCATAGTTTGTAATATCTGTCAGGATGACCAGTACGTGCATATCCTTTTCGAACGCCAGGTACTCTGCTGCCGTCAGCGCCATACGCGGCGTGGAAATACGCTCTACCGCAGGGTCATTTGCCAGGTTGACGAACAGGACAGTTCTGTCAATGGCTCCTGTCTCTTTAAAGGATTCTACGAAGAAGTTGGATTCTTCGAATGTGATACCCATAGCTGCGAATACAACGGCGAAGTTTTCATCTTTGCCACGTACCTTTGCCTGTCTTGCGATCTGGGCTGCCAGCTGTGAATGTGGCAGACCGGAACAGGAGAAGATTGGCAGCTTCTGTCCACGTACCAGGGTGTTCAGTCCGTCGATAGCTGACACACCGGTCTGGATGAACTCGGAAGGATATACACGGGCCGCCGGGTTCATAGGCAGACCATTGATATCTCTTCTTTCTTCCGGAAGGATTTCCGGTCCGTCGTCGATAGGGCGTCCCAGTCCGTCAAAGACACGTCCCAGCATATCTCCGGATACGCCAAGCTCCATGCTGCGTCCCAGGAAACGTACCTTGCTGTTGCTTAAGTTGATGCCGGCAGCATTTTCATAGAGCTGTACAACTACATTGTCTCCGTCTACTTCCAGCACCTTGCAGCGGCGCTTCTCGCCGTTTGCAAGTTCGATCTCGCCCAGCTCGTCGTAGCTACGCCTTCGACTCCTTTTACCATCATCAGCGGTCCGGCAACTTCCTGTATGGTTCTATATTCTTTTGGCATAATTAGAAGTCCTCCTTCCGAATGCACCGGCGATCTCTTCACTCAGTTCATTCATGATCTTTTCATACTCGGTTTCGATATTCTCTACCGTAGTATATTTATAACGGCCAATCTTTTCTCTGACATCCATGCTAAGCAGCACTTTCATGGAAGCGCCCTTGTTCAGAGCTTCTAAGGACTGCTCATAGAACGCCAGCACCAGTTTCATCATCAGATACTGTTTCCGGAGCGGCGTATAGGTATCTACTTCATGGAAGGAGTTCTGGTGCAGGAAGTCTTCACGGATAGATCTTGCAGCTTCCATTTTCAGACGGTCTGTCGGCGACAGGGCGTCCATACCTACCATCTGCACGATCTCTTCCAGCTCTGCCTCGTCCTGCAGAAGGCTCATCATCTTCTGACGGTCTTCCATCCAGTCCTCTGCTACCGTGCTGTTAAACCAATCGCTGACATTATCCAGATACAGGGAGTAGCTGGTCAGCCAGTTGATGGCCGGGAAATGTCTCTTGTATGCCAGGTTGGAATCCAGTCCCCAGAATACCTTTACGATACGGAGGGTTGCCTGGGATACCGGCTCGGAAGTATCACCACCCGGAGGAGATACGGCTCCGATTACGGACAGGGAACCTTCTCTTCCTTCTTTTCCAAGAGAAACCACGTGTCCGGCTCTTTCATAGAACTCTGCCAGACGGGATCCTAAGTATGCCGGGTAACCTTCCTCACCAGGCATTTCTTCCAGACGTCCGGACATCTCACGAAGGCTTCCGCCCAGCGGGATGTGGAGTCTGCCATCAGAGCTACCGAATATCCCATATCACGGAAATACTCTGCGATCGTGATTCCTGTATAGATAGAAGCCTCACGGGCTGCAAACGGCATATCCGAAGTGTTGGCGATCAGAACGGTCCGCTCCATCAAAGAACGTCCGGTCTTCGGGTCTTTCAGCTCCGGGAACTCGTTCAGAACGTCGGTCATCTCATTTCCACGCTCTCCGCATCCGATATAAACCACGATATCAGCTTCCGCCCATTTTGCCAGCTGATGCTGGATGACTGTTTTTCCACTTCCGAAAGGTCCGGGAACCGCAGCCACACCGCCTTTTGCATAGGGAAGAAGGTGTCAACAACTCGCTGCCCGGTAACCAGCGGCTTATCAAGCGGCAACTTCTTCACATACGGACGTCCTCTTCTTACCGGCCATTTCTGGACCATGGTAAGTTCCTTGTCTCCGTCTTTGGTCTCGATCACGGCGATCACGTCTTCTACCGTATACTCACCGGATTTGATTTCTTTTACGGTACCTTCCACGCCATAGGGAACCATGATCTTCTGCTGCACGATGGCAGTTTCCTGTACGGTTCCCAACACGTCTCCGGCTTCTACTTCGTCTCCGGCCTTTGCCACCGGGACGAACTCCCATTTCTTATCTCTCTTCAGGGCAGCTACCTCTACACCTCTCTGCAGGTTGTTGCCTGAAATCTTCATAATATCATCAAGCGGACGCTGGATTCCGTCATAGATACTGGAGATCAGTCCTGGTCCCAGTTCTACGGACATCGGCGCTCCGGTAGATTCTACCGGCTCGCCCGGGCCAAGGCCTGACGTCTCCTCATATACCTGGATCGACGCCTCGTCTCCGTGCATCTCGATGATCTCACCGATCAGACGCTGCTTGCTTACACGTACAACGTCAGACATGTTCGCATCGCGCATGCCGGATGCAATGACCAGCGGTCCTGCTACTTTTTTATCGTACCTGTACTACTCATAATGGACGAATCACCTCTACTTTCTTAGTTACTGAATAAGATATCAGAGCCTACCGCCTGTTCCACAGACTTCTTGACTCCCCGCACTCCGTTTCCGGTATTTCCGGAAATTCCCGGAATTTCTATGATGGCCGGAATCAGCTGATTCTGATATCTTGCAATCTCATGCTTCATTCCTGCCGCCAGCGCTTCTGTGATATAGATGATTCCATATCCTCCCGCCGCCAGCTCCTGTAATCGTTCTCCGGCTTCCTCCTGGGCCGTCACGGGAAATGTATCCAGTCCCAGCGCCGCAAAGCCGTAGATACTGTCATAATCGCCTACTACTGCAATTTTATACATACATCTCCCTTACCCTTTCTCGATTGAATCATCCGGTAAGTCATTGAGTTTGCCGGAAAGAATGATTCGTACCGTTTTTATTTCATTTTGTCTGGCAATCACATAGGCGATTACAGGTCCTATCGTAAATGCCTGATATTTCTGCGGACTGATCGTCTGAATGATCCGGTTGTCGCACCAGCGTTCAAACGCAGACGGCGATTCCGCAAGCGCCTCTGCTCCTTCCGCATAGGCTGTACCCTGCAGGTAATCACGGATCGCATCCATGCCGCCAAGCGCTGCTTTTGCAAGCTGGTCTACATTCACACTTTCACACTCTGCCATAGCCCGCTTCATAAACTCGATTGATTTCGCGGTTTTCTGTGAACGGACAGCGATCTTGATATCCGCCACGGCCACCGTAGACTCCGCATAATCACGGATGATCGCGGCGTCCGAGCGTTTCCCCGCCTCATAGATGGCGTCTAGCGCCGCCCGGTCAATGATGCAGTCGCACAACTGTCCGTCCCCGGTATGGAGAAGTGACTCGTAAGCCTCTTCTGCCGCATGCTGCATATATGCCGGAAGTCTTCCGAACTCCTTTTCCCGAACGATCTCGGACATGACACTTCCCGGGATCTGCACATCCTCATAATAAATATGCTGGATCTTTGCTCCCGTACACGCCTCTTTCACCGCAGCTTTCAGGTTATGGAAAATCTTCGGATAGGAAAGTACTGCAAAATGCTCCATGTCAATATGCAGATCCTTTACGACCTCCCAGATCTTCTCTTCCTCTCTGGTCAGCATCGCCTCTGCATTGCCGGAGCTCTCACTGTCTCCCCAGCCCTTTTCCTCCAGAAACTGCAGGCACTGTCCGTAATCCTGGCAGGCAATGAGCTGCTCGATCGTACTGCCTGAAAACAGTCCAACCTCCAGGGCACGTATGCGCGCAACCGCATAGGTATATTGTTCGCTCATTTTATTCCTCCCATCTGGTTACGCCTGTAAAAATACTAATTGGTGCACAATGTCGGACAGTTCGTCTTTCTTTGCATCAAACATGGCCCGGATCGTACAGTTTTCTTCAATCCCGCCATAAATCAGAATAAATCCGTTGTCAATCTTTCTGCCTTCCCTGGACAGTCTTAAGCTCCCGCCCTTTGAAGCCGCGGTTTCAGAAACCTTTGCTTCAAATCCATCCGGCAGCCTTGATAGGTCAGCCGCAGAAAAGCAGATCTCCCTTCCTGGGGCAGCGCATACTTTTCTACCATTTTCAGGAGCATAGAAAAATACTCCTCCTCACTCATGGCTTTTACCTTTTCGTATGCTTTCTCCAGCACTTCGGCGATCACTTCCTGCTTTGCAGCCAGGATCTTGGTCCTCTTCTGCAGGTCGATCGAGGACACCATGCGCTCCTGATAATTCGCCACGTCTTCCTCTGCCTTTTTCTGGATGCTCTCTGTCTGCTTTGCCGCATCTTCTTTTGCCAGGCGGATCATCTCGTCTGCCTGTGCGTTTGCTCGGAGATCTTCTCCTCGGCAGCTTTCTTTGCTTCGTCCAGGATCTGACTTTTCATTTTATCTAATCCAGTCATAAACCCTTGCACTCCTTTTTTTGATTTCTGCTGCTTTTCGTTTCCTGTGACTAAACCTGGATCGCAGTAACTGCCAGGATAGAAATCAGAAGTGAAAGGATCGCGTAGGTCTCAACCATTGCCGGGAACAGCATGGCTTTACCAAACTGATCTGGTTTCTTTGCAATAATGCCGATCGCTGCCGCAGAACACTGTCCCTGGGATTTTCCTGAGATCAGTCCTACAATACCTACCGGGAGGCACGCTGCCAGGATCAGAAGTCCGGTCTGCGGTGTCAGCTCTGCCGCGCCGCCGCCTAAGAGACCGATCTTGGAAAGTGTGATAAATCCTACCAGAAGTCCGTAAATACCCTGTGTACCAGGCAGAAGCTGCATAACGAGAACCTTTGCAAATTTACTCGGATCTTCTGTTACAACTCCGGAAGCCGCCTGTCCCGCGATACCTACACCAAGCGCAGAGCCCGCGCCTGCCAGAAATACTGCTGCCGCCGCACCAAGAAGTGCATATACCAGTCCTAAATTATCCCATATACTCATGATTAACGTTCCTCCTTAATATCTACATATTTTGTATCTGTTTCAAACGGTTCAAACGGCCGTCCGCCGCCTTCATAGAATTTTCCGAAGAATTCTACAAACTGGAGACGATTGGTGTGTACATATGCCCCCAGAAGGTTGATCGAAAGGTTCATTGCATGACCGATGACGAAAATGATCGCAAATCCGATGGCTCCTACAATTCCTCCGCCCAGCATGCTTCCCATCTGATTAACTACGGATGCGATAACACCTGTCGCAAGGCCAAGGCCAGCAGACGGGAATACGACAGCACGTCGCTGAGCCATCCTGTGATATTGTAAATATCATACGCACCAAGCGCCAGCCGCAGCACCGGATTTTTGCTGGATCTTCCTGACATCAGCAGAAGTCCGACAGCACCGATAATAGACAGCGCCTTTGCCAGTGTATTAAGCACCGGCGGGAATACGATCTTCACCTGTGCGATCGATGCAAAGATGTCCGACGGGATCAGCATCATGATCAGACCGATCAGGAAGATAAACCACAGTACCACATCGCAGAAGAAATCCAGGTAGTGCTTATCCTTGATCTGCATATAGCCCTTGATCCCAAGGCCCACAAACAGGTGTACCAGTCCAAAGGCCATAGAATAGATCAGAAGCTTCATCGGATCATTAAGCGGTGCGAACCAAAGCGGCGGCACAGACACTTCCACCCCAAAGAAGGTTCTTCCGATCACATCCACCGCATCGCCGAAATATCCCGAAAACAGGATTCCCCATACGATGGTGGAAAGTCCGCAGAACATAAACAGCTTTATCGACTTGTGCATACTGGCGCTCATCCGCGGATATTTCTTGAGTACCACGAAGCATGCGATAGCAACAATCGCTCCATATGCCGCATCTGAGAGCATCATTCCGAAGAAGAACACGTAGAAAAATGACATGATCGTCGTCGGGTCAAACTCCCCTTTATGCGGAAGTCCATACGCCTCCAGCACACCTTCCACGCTGGAAGAAAATGCATTGTTCTGGAGTACGGTCGGCGGTTCCTCGTCTTCCTTCAGTTCATCAATGTCGATCACGCAGTCGTAATGCTCACCGATGGCCTTTTCCACTGCCCCGGCCGCCTTCTTCGGAATATAACCGCTGATCACGAAGGTTCTCTGTGACTGTGGAAGGGTTCCGAGGATCTCATACTTCTTCGCCCTCATCCGGTAATAATCGCCGATCACCTTCAGCTCTTCCCGGAATTTGGCACATCCTTTGATTTCCTCTTCAATCTCTTCGATCTTCTTATTCAGTTGTTCAATTTTCGTTTTTAACTCTGCCGTTTCTTTCGCCGGCACCGCATGTACGGTCTGCGAAGCTTTGCAAATCCTGCCGCCCTTAAGGCCTCTTCCACTGCCCCGGCATCTGCCTTCAAACATAATACAGCCAGATATGTGGCATCCTGATCACTGTTTATGATCTCTACATCCACGGCATCTGTTTGTGCTTCCCCGGTCTGGATCTGTTCATAGACCGATTCCAGAGTCGTTTCTCCCGGCATGGTCCCCAGAAGCATCGCCGTCTTCCCGGTGCTTTGCAGTTCATCGGCACATCCAGGGAAAGCCACGGCACAAGAGCTTCGATCTGATTTTCCAGCTTTGCACTCTCGGCCTTATGCTCGGCAATTTCTTTATTGCAGGCAACAATCCTTTCGGCTTTTTCCAGAATTTCTTCTTTTTTTTGCCGTGATCTTTGCAAATTGGTCGGATTCTACCAGCTTCTTGCCTTCCAGGCTGGCAAACATAGACTTCTTTTCCGGTGCATAGGCATCCAGGATATCGAGTGCTGATTCGGAAAGCGACGCTTTCTTTTCAAAGCTCTGCCTGGCGCTTATGGTATCCATCTTTTCAAAGCCGTCTTCGTCTTCTGCAACCTGGCTCATTTCCATGATGCCCATTGACTGTATCTTTTCCAAGATTGCCTTTCGGTCTTTTTTCAGCGCGCAGATACTGATTCTTTGCATCTGCAAAACTGCCATAGCCTCATCCCTCCTTCTTTTTGCATTTTTTCTGGCTTCTCATTCAAGCGAAAATAGGTCAGACGAGTCTTGCGATCACCGCAGATACAGCCGCATCCTCCTTGGCTAGCGCTGTCCCCCTTAAAGATGCAATTTGCTCTTCCGTTTCCTTCAATGCATCCTGCATCGTTTGTGTCCCAACTTCTTTTGCTGACGACAGACTGGCCTCTGCCTTTTCCTTAGCGTCCCTGACCGCATCTTCCTTGATCTTTGCAGCCTTTTTTGACGCTTCTTCAAGAATCCCCGCACATCTGGCATCCGCGTCTTTTTATGATCTCTTCAGCCTCGCGCTCTGTCTCCTTGATGGTCTGAATGGTTTCTTCTACCATCTGTCTGTTCACCACCTCTCTCAATATGAGTCCTGTAGTTACGATTATAATATGAATTTTAACAAAAGTCTAGCGCAATGAATAATCTTACAATATTTCTTGCATTTTTACCATTTTAATCTGTGTAAATGTCCCTCCAGATTCAGCCCTGCAAACTGGTTCTGACGGAGCGCTTCATACAAAATGATTGCTGCGGAATTACCGAGATTCAAGGACCGGATATCTCCGATCATCGGAATCCTGATGCAGTCTTCTTTATGCTGTACCAAAATCTCTTCCGGTATACCTGCGCTCTCTTTTCCGAACATAATATAACAGTCCGGTTCATACCGGACTTCTGTATAGACCTTTGCCGCTTTGGTGGTTGCCATATAAATTTTTGCTCCAGGATTCTTCTCCAGGAAATCTTGATAATCAATGTAGGTTTCCACATCCAGATCATCCCAGTAATCCATACCTGCACGCTTCAGATTCTTCTCATTCAGCCGGAAGCCAAGCGGCTCGATAAGATGCAGCTTCGTGCCGGTCGCCACGCAGGTCCGCCCGATGTTTCCTGTATTAGACGGAATTTCTGGCTCAAGCAGTACAATATGAAACATATAGCGCCCTCCTTTTATCAACATTTTAAATAAATGAAGGGCGCTCGTCAATATACACATTTGTTAAAATTGTATCATTATTTTTTCTACTTTTTACTAAATTTATCAATTTTTTACAATATTTTTGCCAATTCATCCGGCGCCGGACGGTCAATATACCGGATATCTTCCCCATTTCGGATAATTTTATCGTTATTATTGGCAATTTCACCAATTACCGTCCCCCGGATTCCCTGTTCTGCCAGCAGCCTTTCCACACGGCTTTCTTCATCCGTTACAATCAGAAAACATCCTTCTGAGCACAACTGGTAAGGATTCAAGCGATAACATTCACAGATCTCAATGGTCTCCTGCAGGATCGGAAATTTTTTCAGATCCAGCGAGATCCCTTTTCCCGCCGCCTTTGCCAGATACCACAGCGCTGCCAGGATTCCTCCTTCCCCCACCGGATATACGAAAGCATCCGTAATCTCTTCTATTTCTTCCTCAGAATGGATATCCCTTTCCTCGCCCCGGGCCTCGCCTGCATAAGGAAGGCCGGTGCAAATTTCTGTTCCAGCTCCTCTCTCTTCTTTTCCAGGACGCACAGCATCCCGTCCAGTCCGATCCAGCCGGTCAGAATAATCTTTTGTCCGGCCCGAAGGCTCTGCTCTTTCGCTTCTGTTTTTCTCATATATTACCGCCCTTCCCGCCCGCTGTCTCTATAAGGACTGGGCCTGACTGATCGCCGCGTTGATCTGCGCCTGATCCTGAGACGCGATTGCGTCCCTCACTATTTTTTGATTTCGCCGGCTCATCCGATGCCGTTCCCACCAGGATGATCTGATCCGACTTTTCATACACACTCTGATTGATGACTTCCCGGGATTCTTCCACGCCATCCTGGTATACCACCTTCCACAGCTGGGCCGTAGTACCGGTGTGAGGGCTGCCGGAATACTCCATACTTCCAAGCGCCGCCTCTGCATCTTCTTTATATACTACACTGTATTCCTCTGTTTCCAGAGTTTCGCTCTCATATTCTACCGTCCGGCCCTCCGGACGTGTATCCTTTCCGTAAATAGTAAAGCGCATCTGGTTGGCCGCGTCGATCTCACCTGCAATATAAATAGGCGTGTCATAATTATTGGTAAAAACAAAGTCCAGGATCCCTTCCGCAATCGCCGCATCCCTGGACGGCTTCACATAATTCACCAGCATCGAGTGGGGATATCTCTTATCCACCTGCAGCTCCGCATACAGGACCGCATTGTATAAAGTGGTCGAAACCTGGCAGATCCCGCCTCCGTAGGAATCCACCACCTGTCCGTTCTCATAGGATCCCGCTTCTACATATCCATGCTCCGCATCATAGGGCGCCGTGGTATCACGGACAGACAGGCTTTCTCCCGGCATGAGTATGGTGCCGTTCAGTTTTCCAACACCGGTGCTTAAGTTCTGCCACCTGTCTCCGCCCCCGGCATCCGTAGAAAAACTTCCGAGCTCATCTTCGATGGTCGCAAGATCTGCCGCCTTGATCTTTGGTTCCTCCTTGACCAATGTAAGATCAACTGACAGATCCTCATGGTCCCAGTTTTTTTCTATAAACTGCTCCATACTCTCAATGGACGCCTCTACATCCACCGTATAGCCTTCTTTCTCCTCCACGACAGAAAAGGAGCCTTCTCCCGTACGCTCAATGTATGCATTTTCCGCCCGCACCGTAAGCGGTACCGCCCGCTCATCTATCACAGTCTTTGCCGTCTCCGGATCCAGCCGCATCGCCTCTTTCACTACATGCTTTTCCTTAGACAGTCCCCGGATCTCGCGGAATCTTTGTACCACCGACCCTTTCTTGCCATAATCCATTGCCTGCTTTACCAGCTGGTCTGCATCCTTGTACTTAAGCCCCAGCTCCCCAAGACTTGCTTTTGCAGATTTTTCGCCCACACCCATGGTCACCATATTCCCCAGATGCTCCTGGTGGTGGGCGTCTACCGCCTGCCTTGCTTCCTTTTCCTTCATGCCGGAAACATCCAGCGTCCCGATATATACATTTTGAAGAACCCGGTTCTGCGGAAAGCGATTTACATAATGCCGAAGCCCGCCATAAACGATCCCGCAGACCGCAAAAAAGCATACAAAAACCAGGCCGCACACCAGGTACGCCCTTTGCTTCTTCATTCGTGCTATTTTTTTATTTCTTTGGATTCTGCTCTTCAGCCGCCTATCCGACATACTTGTCCCCCAGACTCTTTTCCTTTCCTTACTGCAGATTTTATACCATCAGATACGGGATCACCATTGTTGCGACCATGGCCACAATAACTACAATGATGACAATAGCAATCATTCTTCTGGTTCTTTTGTTATTAAAATTCATAGGTTCTCTCCTTCTCTATTCTCTATGATACAGGTTCTTGCTTCCTGATTCAATGGGTTTCTTTCCAGATAATCGAATAATACATATTGCTTTTCTTTCTCAAAATACTCCAGATGCGTCATCCTCCGCATCTGATTTTTATCATACTTTTCATATTCCGGCAGATATTTTCTTAGCCGATCCTCGTCTTCATAAAACGCCCGCCGGATTTCTTTCGTCATCTTCGGCTCTCCGGCAAAGGCCGGCCTGGTCTTTGCATTTTCCCTCAGATAATAATCGTAAATGAGCCATTCCCGGATTTCTTCCTCCTTATCCGGAAACTTCTCCTTTACAAAATCCAGGAATATTTCATATCTTGCACTGCGTTTATGCTGGACATCCCAGATCCCCCGGCTCTGATAATATCTCCACAGGCCCTCATACATCGAAAATGCGGACGCAAAGCAGTTTTCCATAGCTTCTACCGTATGAGTAAACTGGCGGCTGTTATAATACACCTCTACCATCTCTTCCACGCCTTTCAGGCAGAGTATATCCTCATAGGAGAGCCAGTGTGTCTTCAGCACCTCATAAGGCGGCCTGCTCTTACAGACCAGCCCGTACGCTTCTTCCTGTTCTTTCATATAAGAGCCTTTTAGCACCTTCAAAAATCCAAGCTGAAGCTGATCCGGCCTCAGTCTGTACACCTCGTCAAAGGATCTTTGGAAGCTTTCCAGATCCTCATAAGGAAGGCCGGCGATCAGATCCAGATGCTGGTGGATATTTCCGGCTTTTCGGATACGCCTCACGGCCGTTCCTACTTTTTCAAGATCCATCTTTCTTCGGATTTCCCGGATTGTCTCCGGATTGGTCGACTGCACGCCAATTTCCAGCTGTATCAGCCCCGGACGCATCCCGCTGATCAGCGCGATCTCCTCCTCATCTAAAAGATCCGCCGCAATCTCAAAATGAAAATTTGTCTTTCCCCGGTCATGTTCCTTGATATAACGCCAGATCTCCATGGCATGTCCATGCACCAGGTTAAAGGTCCTGTCCACAAATTTTACCTGCGGCACCTCCCGGTCGATCAGGAACTGAAGCTCTCTCTTCACCAGAGAAAGATCCCGGAACCTCAGCTTTTTATCTATGGAAGACAGACAATAGCTGCAGGAAAACGGGCAGCCCCTGCTGGATTCATAGTATATGATCCGGTTCCGGAAATTTTCCAGATTTTCATAGACGAAGGGAACCTTGCTAAGGTCGATGGGCGGCCTCCATGGATTCTCTGTGATTTCTCCGCCACGGCTCCAAAAAGAAATTCCCTTGATCCCGGCAAGTGCTCCTCAAAAGAGCTCTCTTCTTCGCAGCTTCTGTCCCGGTACGCCCGGACAAGTTCTTGAAAGGTTTCTTCCCCTTCCCCTTTCATCACTCCTTTTACCTGCGCAAAGCGGCGCAGTACGTCTTCCGCGTCATAGGAAACCTCGGGGCCTCCCAGCCAGATTTCCGTCTCCGGACAGAGCTTGGCAAATTCACGCGCCAGGCTTTTTATCAACTCTATATTCCAGATATAACAGGAAAAGCACAGCACATCCGGCTTTCTCCGATACAGATCTCCCAGGATGGCGTCCTCTGTCTGATTGATCGTGTATTCGGCGATCTCCACGCAGGAATCCTTCACATAGGCCTTCAGGCTGTAGACCGCCAGGTTTGAATGAATATATTTTGCATTAACTGCCGTCAAAAGTATCCTCATATTCTTGACATTTCCTCCGAAATAGGGTAAAATTAAGGCTCGTGCAGCCGGGGTGTTAGCGGTACCTTGTACCTGCAATCCGCTATAGCAGGGGTGATATTGCGCAGAGGGCACAGCTTTGCAGAGCTGCCCTTGACAAGTGGCATTGAGGCTTGGGTCTTACGCGACGGAAATCCGTGAACCGTGTCAGGTCGGGAACGAAGCAGCACTAAACGGAACCTTCCGGGTGCCGTAAGGGTGCCTGGGCTGAGTTAACTATCAAGGTAACGTCTGTGAATCTGCGCTCGAAGCGCAATGCACGATTTTTTTCTTTTCACGCAGTTCTTTAAAAAATGCTTTCATCATCTGACTGCATTCTTCCCCCAGTATTCCCGTCTGAAGCTCCGCCTGATGATTGAACTCCTTCATCTGAAGCAGGTTAAGGATCGATCCCGCACAGCCGCCTTGGGATTCATACAGCCCACCACGACCCTCGTAAGCCGGG
>ENA-OPZM01000220-OPZM01000220.1-human-gut-metagenome-genome-assembly--contig:-NODE-220-length-24633-cov-2.790582_pt1 | contig 24633 bp, 32 predicted proteins | sample MGYA00242478_ERZ504493 | MGnify/ENA primary metagenome ERZ504493 (study PRJEB26092, sample SAMD00036227) | human gut metagenome | host: Homo sapiens | study: EMG produced TPA metagenomics assembly of... | reverse complement strand
GGCAAGCCCGATCGAATGCGAAGTGTTTGTACACGGCGCGATGTGCATGTCCATGAGCGGCCAGTGCATGATGAGCGCGTTTCCTGGGCGGCGCAGCGGCAATCGCGGTGCCTGCGCGGGTCCCTGCCGCCTGCCGTTTGATGCTACCAACGGCCTGCGCCCCGGCCAGCCGGGCAAAGCCTGCCACCTGAGCCTGAAAGACATGGACCTTGTACCCACATGGCCCAGCTGAAAGCCGCCGGGGTTGCCAGCATTAAAATTGAAGGCCGCCTGCGCACGCCGGAATATGCCGCCGCTGCGGTAACGGCCTGCCGCGCAGCCCGCGCCGGGCAGCCCTATGATGAAGCGCTGCTGCGGGATATTTTCTCTCGCTCCGGCTTCAGTGATGCCTATTTGGTAGGCCGCAATGACGGCACCATGTTTGGCGTGCGCACCGAAGCCGATGCAGCCGCTACGCGCGCCGCCACGCCGAAAGCCCGCGAGCTGTTCCGCCGCGAACTGGAGCGCATTCCGGTGCATTTCTGCGTCAGCGGCGGTGTGGAGGACGGCGGCATCAAGCTGACAGCTTTCGACGACAACGGCAGCCGTGTTAATGTGTACAGCGCCGATGAACCGCAGCCCGCACAGAAAGACCCCGCCCCCGGCATTGAGCGTGCCCTGGCAAAACCGGCGGTACGCCGTTCACCTGCGCCGGGGTTGAGTTTGCCTGCGGCGAGGGCGGCCCCGGATTTTTGCCCGGCTCCGCCTGGAATGAGATGCGCCGCGAAGCGCTGGACAAGCTGCTGCAAAAGCGCAGTGAACCTGCGCCCCTGGCCACAAAGGAAATTACCCTGCCGGAATACGCCGAGCACGAAGTAGGCATGATACCCCAGCTGGCCGCCCGTTTTGAAACCGCTGCCCAGCTGCCCGGTGCCGAATACCTGGCCAAGCTGCGCTATCTGATCCTGCCCATCCGGGAAGCGGACGCTGTGCTGCAGCCCTTGCGCTGCAAAACGCTGCTGGAGCTGCCCCGCGCTGCTTTCGGCACTGTGGAACCGGATACCATGCGCCGCCTGGCTGCGCTGGAAGGTTCCGGCTTTGCGGGTGTGGTTGCAAACAATCTGGCACAGTTTGGGTATGCCTCTCCCCTGCCGGTGTTCGGCGGCTGGGGCTGAATGTAACCAACCCAATGTCTGCGGCAGAGTATGTGTGCCTGGGTGCCTGTGGCCTGCTGGTGCAGCCTGAAACGGCCCTGACCGCCATGCGTGCTGTGGCACCCCGGCAGAAAGACGGCACCCCGGTGCCCACCGCTGCCCTGTGCTATGGCCACCTGCCCTGATGCTGACCCGCGCCTGCCCGCTGCGCAATGTACGCACCAGCTGCGCGGGCTGCACCCACAAGGGCAAACTGCGGGACCGCAAAGGGCGGGATTTCCCGGTGCGGTGCTCCGCCCCCGGCAGCGCCGGAATGCGCACCGTGTTTAACCCTGTACCACTTTATATGGGGGACCGCCTGACCGAAATGCCGGTGGACCTTGCCGTGGCCGCGTTCACCCTGGAACCTGCCGACCGCGTGGAAGAGGTCCTGACCCACCTTTTCCATCAGCAGCCCTTTGACGGCGAGTTTACAAGAGGGCTATATTATACGAATAACTAAATCATAATATCGGAGGAAGGGTAAGTTAGGAGTGAGGAAGTAGGAGTTAGGAGTTAAAGCAGGGCCTAAGGGTTTGCTCTGTAGGGAACGGTCTTGACCGTTCCGAAACATTGCCATATATGCCATAATGGAATTTGCAATCATGCGCCCCTACGGGGGCATCGTAATTGCTCATTGCTAATTCCTAATTGAGATAACTCCTCACTCCTCCCTCCTAACTCACCCCAACGTACTATGGAACAAAAAATCGTCAAATATTCCGTTCTTTCCCCGCTGGCTAAGGTGCCGGCATATGCAACGGCGGGGGCGGCGGCGGCTGATTTGTGCGCCGCGCTGGAAGAGCCGTTGACCATTGCCCCCATGCAGCGGGTGCTGGTGCCCACCGGCCTTGCCATTGAGCTGCCGGATGCCGGGTGCGTGGCATTGGTGTATGCCCGCAGCGGACTTTCCATCAAGCACGGGCTGTGCATGGCCAACGGCGTTGGCGTTGTGGACAGCGATTACCGCGGCGAGCTGAAAGTGCCCATGATCAACCTTGGCACCGAGCCTTACACCATCGCCCCCCGGTGAGCGCGTGGCCCAGCTGTGCATTGCCCCCGTGTGGCAAGCCGCCTTTGTGCCCGCCGCCACCCTGAACGAAACCGAGCGCGGTGAAGGCGGGTTTGGATCGACAGGAAAATAGTTAGGGCAATACCGCATAATTCTAAGTGCTGATACGGCGAGCGAGGTGCGGCAGATGCTAAGCCAAAAGCGCAGATAATACTGGATGCTGCAAAGGTGAGCGCCGCCAGTGGCGGATGCAGCGAACCGAAGCAGGGGCAGCGGTCGCAGAGTGCGAGGGGCTTTTGTCCCCGATGTACGATGCGGGTACCGCAACCCGACATTATCGAGCATTTTGGCAACGCAGATGCCGTGCCGCAGCCGCCGGAGCGGTGCTTAAGCCGTAAGGTGGGAATTGTGCGGTGTTGCCTTAGTTCTTGTACTTGAAGTACTCAACCAGGGTGCGGTAACGGAAGTTGCCGCCATCCGTGTAGGTAGCAAAGGTACGGGTCAGATTGTTGCTGCTGTTCATACCCATACTTTCCTGGTTGGTGTAAGAGATGCGCTGGTTGTTCTGGCGGATCTCGACAACTTCATCGTTCTGGAACTTGATGGAAGCGCTGGTGATCTTGTCATCGGTGACAAATTTGCCGCAATGACGGTCGAACAGCGGGTTGCCAGCGCCAATATTGTTATCACTGGAGAGTCTGAGCACGTTAGAATAGCCGTTGGAGTTGCCGCTGTTGGTCCAGCCGGCCAGGTGGCCGTTGCTGTCATAGCTCCAGGTGTCAGTACGTACGGTCTTGTTGCTGCTGTTCACAATGGTCATCTTGGTGTAACGGTTACGGCTGCCGCTGCTGGTCAGGTTGACGATGCAGGTAACTTTGTTCTGGCCGTTGTATTCCCAGAACTTGGAAACGCTGCCCAGCTGTCCCACTCTTTGGCAGTCCAGTAGCTGTACAGGTACCAGCCGCCATTGTAGCGGTAAACGGAGATCTTGGCAAAGCGGTTGCTTTTATCATACTCATAGCGATACTCGTAAGAGTAATTGTCGTTGCCGTACTCGCGGTGGGTATGCTTGGTCAGCATGCCGTTGTATTCATAATAGAAGTCGTCCTGAACCTGCAGGTTGCCGGACTTATCGCGGCGCTGCTCTTTCAGCAGGCGGCCCTGTGCATCGTAATCGGTGGTCAGGGTATTCATCACGCTGCCGTCAGCATAGTAGTTGGTGCGCTTGATCTCGCGGTACTTAGTCACATCCACGTTGGTGGACTGCAGAATGCCGGTGTTGTAATCAAACACGCAGGTAATGCCGTCGATCACAACGGTGCCCTTTGCCATAGCGCCGGTGATGAGGTCAAAGTAATAAGTACCCTGAGAGTTGGTATCCCAGCCCTTGATCATATGGCCGTTGGCATCATAGCGAACCCACTTGCCGCCGTTGGAGTCCTGATAGACATCCTTGCTGACAGCCATTGCGCCGTTTTTGACGGAATCCAGCCAGTACCAGCATCGGAAGCGGGGTCATAGATTTCCTTGCCGCGGCCAGTGGTGCCCTGGCGCTTGCCGCCTTCGTACCAGAACTTGTCGCCGTTGATGTTGACCCACTGCTTATCCAGCCAATGCCTGTGGTGGTATCAAATGCGCAGGGAATGCCGTCTATCGTACACATCCCCTTTACCATAGCACCAGTCACGAGATCGAAGTAGTAAGTACCCTTCTCGTTGGTATTCCAGCCCTTGACCATATGGCCGTTGGCATCGTAACGCACCCACTTGCCGCCGTTGGAGTCCTGATAGACGTCCTTATTGGTGGTCATAGCGCCGCCCTGAACAGCATCCAGCCAGTACCAAGCATCGCTCTTGGGGTCATAGATTTCCTTGCCGCGGCCAGTGGTGCCCTGGCGCACGCCGTTTTCGTACCAATACCAGGGGCCGCCGGGGTATTCCTGATACCAGCCGTTCTCCGGCGGTGCATCATAGGTAGCGGCGTCCTCTTTCACGTTGTCCTCTGCCGGTTCAGCGTCAACTTTCGGTTCCTCGGTGGCTGCGGTTTCCGGGGTAGCAGTTTCCACCACTGCAATGCTTGCAGCGGTTTCAGCCTGCGGGTTCGGCTCCTGTGCAAAAACGGGCAGTGCCATAGCGGACACCATTGCCAGCGCCAGCAGGAATGCGGTGATTTTTTTCTTCTGCATATTCCGTTCGTTCCTCCTTATAAATGGGCGTACCCGGGGATTTTCCGGCTGCACCCGGCAGCCTGTTCGGCCGCGCGTTGCTTTTTTAATCAAATGCGGCCGGGCCGAAAAATCAACCATAAACCGCAGTTTCATTTATTATACCACACGCCAAAAAATTCCACAACATTTTCACCATTTTCGAATTGTAAAAATTCAGGGCGAGTTTTTGGTTTTTTTACCCGGTTTATCATTTTCTAAAAATCGTTATCCCGTCAGGTTAGCGGGCGCACAATGGGCGTTCCAACGGGTAAGAGGCAGGTTAAATGGTGGTAGTGCATTATAAAGGCAACACCGCACAATTCCCACCTGACGGCTTAAGCACCGCTCCGGCGGCTGCGGTACGGCATCTGCGTTACCAAAATGCTCGATAATACACAAAGTATTATCTGCGCTTTTGGCTTAGCATCTGCCGTACCTCGCTCGCCGTATCGGCACTTAGAATTATGCGGTATTGCCTAAAGAGAACGTCCCGTGGGGAACGGTCTTGACCGTTCCTCACAGAGCATTTCAGAGGCCAGCCGGAGATGGGTGCTCCCTCCGCCGCAGATTTGCCTTATTGCACATTGCAGATTCATGATGGCCCTAAAACCTGATTTGTAGGGGCCGCTGCTTGCATCGTCCCGCATATCAGGCCCGCTTTTACAATTTCATTACTACGCGCTGCATAGGGAACCGCCCCTCAGAGGGAAGCCAATTTCCTATTTGGGTTTTCATCAAAGCACCTTACGTTGGGTCGTTTTAAGCGCCTCACTCGATCACAATCCCCGTTCCATCCAGTAACCTTACCACATCAGGAAAGCTGAACCTTGCGCCTTTCAACTTGTTGGTCTCCAAATCAATGGCGTATTCTTCGGCGGTGCGCAGGTCGGCTTTTTGCAAATCGCAGCGGGTGAACCGGGTTCCGCCCAGCCGCACGCCGTAAAAGCTGGCCCCGGCAAGGCGGGTATCATCAAAGGTGCATTGCTGCAGTTCCGCCCCGGTCCAGTCAAAGCCGTTCAGTGCCATGCCGGAAAAATCATTGTAGCGGAACGTGCAGTTTTTGATTTTGCCAAACGGCTGGAACACCCCGCTTTTGCCCTGCAGCCCGCCCCACGCCATGGAGCGGAACGCACTGTTCAGCAGCCAGGCATCTTTCATGGTGGTAAAGCTGAACACCACGCCGGAAAAATTGCAGTGGTCAAAGGTACAGGCGTTGAAGCGGCAGTTCTGCACCCGCGTGCCCAGCCAGCGGCAGTGGTCAAACACACAGTCCTCGAACTCGGCGTTTTCCAGCAGCTCGCCGGGGTCATAATTAGCAAAGGTCTCCCCTTGATAAAATCGGCGTTCCGCCATCAAAACTCCTCCTTGTGCTGTTGGAAAAACTCAAAGGTATCCCGCACGCTTTCCAGCTCGGTCCAGCGGCGGGTGCGCACCGGGTCACTGTCCAGATCATAAATGCGGGCACCGGGGATTGCCAGCAAAAACGGCGAATGGGTGGCCAGCACAAACTGGCAGCCGTAAAACCGGGCCGAATCTGCCAAAAAATCTGCCAAAGCGATCTGCCGCGCGGCGGAAAGGCTGTTTTCCGGTTCATCCAACAGATAAAGGCATCCCCGCGCAGTTTTTCCTGGAACATCAAAAAGGCGCTTTCGCCGTTGGAGTGGGTGCGGATGTTGGGAGACAAAGTTTTGCGCACCACCTGAGATTTGGAATAGCGCCGTGCCGCGCTGACCTGCTTGAGCCGGTCATAATCCTCCATGCTGTGCATCTGGAATTTGGCGGTGCGGGCCTCGGTATATTCATCAAACAGGCTGCCGCGGCGGGTATCAATGTTATCGTTGATGGCGCGCACATCCAACATATAGTCAAACACATCGTCGCTGGTCAAAATCAGGCTGCCCGCCGGGATGGCGTGCAGGGTGTGGAACTGGCACAGGGAGACATAATCCGGGAAGAAATCACTGCGGTTATACTGTGCCCCGCGCTGCAGGCGCAAAGCGTCCGCCATCACGTTGAGCGCTGTGGTTTTGCCGGAGCCGTTGCCGCCGTACAAAATGGTCACATCCGCCAGGTCCAGTGCTTTCAAGCCCCGGCCCGCAAACAGGCCAAAGGGGTAGAAAGAATCATAGCAGGTCATTTTGGCCCGCGGCGACTTGGCAAGGTAGTTAGCCTCGCTGTTTTGGCTGGGAAAATAAAATTCCGAAAGATAGATCACATCGCTCTCCTCCCTTCCGGTTTCTTTCTCAAATTATACCATACCTCCGGGTAAAGGCAAATGCCTTGCATACAGGCAGCGGTTTTGGGGATACGGCAAAGATTTTGCGGGTCAAAAATAAAAGCATGTGCACCCGCCCTCCTCGAAAACCCAAAATTTTCGATTCGTTTTGTCATGCACATGCTTTTGTGTTATCTGATGATACGCTGCGGTTTATGCCGGGAGGCACCGGAGCGCCGGAAATTCAGCCTGTTTTTTATAAACACAGCCGAATTTTTGCCGTACAGCCGGTATAGATTATTTCTTCTGAACGTACTTGAGGCAGTCCAGCATAACAGCAACCAGAATGATGATGCCGGAGAACACGAACTGCAGGTTCGTATCAATACCCAAAGTGGTCAGAGAGTAAGTCAACGCGGTGAAGATGAACACACCGACAACCACGCCGGAAATCTTGCCGATACCGCCGGTGAAAGAAACGCCGCCCACAACGCAGGCCGCGATGGCGTCCATTTCCCAGCCCTGACCATATGCAGCGGAGCCGGAGCCCACCATACGGATGCATTCTAGCCAGGAGCCGAAGCCATACAGAATGCCTGCCAGAACAAACGCGCCTACCGTAACGCGGAATACCGAGATGCCGGAAACAGCAGCAGCTTCGGGGTTGCCGCCGACTGCGAACAGGTTTTTACCAAAAGTCGTCTTGTTCCAGATGAACCACACGATGATCACAGCTGCGATAGCCCACAGGATAATGGTGGGGAAACCGCCAATCTTGGGGATGATCATGCTGGGGATGTTGCTTTCGATACCGCCAAAGGAAACACCCTTGGTTGAATAGGTGACCAAGCCAAAAATGACCAGCATGTTCGCCATCGTAGAAATGAATGGGTGCATTTTGAACTTGGCTGTAAAGAAACCTGCGATGGTGGTAAAGACTGTGCACAGGACAATGCAGACAAGCAGCGCCAAAATAACGCGGGCAATGACCGGCAGCCCGGTAAAATCAAACACATGGCCAAAAACCGCACCGGTGTTGATTCCCTTGTGCATAATGATGGTAGCGGCAGTCATGCCCATACCAACCATACGGCCAATGGACAGGTCCGTGCCGGCCAGCAGGATCAGCCCGGCAACGCCCAAAGCCAGGAACATGCGCGGCGAAGCTGCTGCAGAATGTTCAAAATATTGTTGACGGTAAGCAACGGCACTTTCTTGCCGAACTGGGCAATCAGGCACAGTATAATAAAGATGATAACGATTGCAATGTACAGACCGTTGCGCAACAAAAAGTCACGGCGATTAAATGTGTACTTGTAGTTTTCCCACTTTTGCGCCAGAGACTCGCCAACCGTAAACTTGGACAGGCGCAGCATATCGATCAGGTGATATTTGTAATCAAACGCAGCATGCTGGCGGTCCTTGATTGCCTGGCAATCCTTATCCAACTGCATTTTGGCGTCGAACAGGCGGTTCTTGTGGACATACTTTTCGTCCTTGATTTCCTGCTGATTGCTCAGCTTGGAAAGCGCCGTCTCGTGTTCCTTTTTCAGCTGTTCTACAGCTGCCTGATATTTCTGCTGGGCTTGTACCTTTTCCTGCTTGCAGCTGGCCACCACCGCCTGGTAATAGTCGCTGTCATAATGGGCTTTCAAATAGGCTTCGGCATCAGCGATCAGCTTGTTGATCTGCCCCTTGTTTTTTTCTTCAACTGCCTTGGCCGCTGCCAATTCAGCCTTCAGTTTGGTCTCACGTTCCGTTTTTTCCTGCGCGGTATAGATGCGGTCGCGCTTCAGGTTATCCAGCTCATTCTGGATATTGACAGCTTTTTCAGTACCGTCAGTACGAAGTTCATCGATCTGCGCCTGGATTTTCCCAACATATTCATCGATTGGCTGGCGAAGCTTGGCTTCCTGCTCCGCCGAAAGAATTTTTGAAGTTTGTGTTGCAGTTGCCATAGATCATTATCCCCCATTACAGGTATTTTGCGCTGAGTCTCAAAAGCTCTTCCTGATTTGTTTCCTTAGTATTCACAATGCCGGAAAGATGTCCGTTGGACATAACGCCGATCCGGTTGGTGATACCCAGAATCTCAGGCATTTCAGAGGAAACAACAATAATCGTCTTTCCCTGTTTGGCCATCTTGATGATCAGCTCATAGATTTCGTACTTTGCGCCAACGTCTATACCGCGCGTAGGTTCATCCATCATAAAGACCTGGGGTTCGCGTTCCAGCCATTTGCCAAAAATGACCTTTTGCTGGTTGCCGCCGGACAAACTGGTGATCATATCGTCAGGTCCCATGCACTTGGTGTGCATGACCTTGATCTCCTTGTTTGTGGCTTTTACCATTTTGGGCATTGACAGCCCAAGGCCACCTTTGTACTGGTCCAGGTTGGCAATGGTAGTATTGAATGTCAAATCGCTCTTCAGGAACAGGCCGTTTGCCTTGCGTTCCTCGGTAATCAGGGCAAATCCATGCTCGATCGCTTCGCGGGCATCGTTGAAGTTCATCAGGTGGTCGCGGAAATACACACGACCTGCCGCACGGGTACGCACGCCGAAAATGGTTTCCAGCAGCTCTGTACGTCCGGCACCCACCAGGCCATACAGACCAAAAATTTCGCCCTCGCGCACATCAAAGCTGATATCCTGCAGATAAGGCGCATATTTGGTGGACAGATGCTGGACGGACAAGATCGTATCCCCGGGGATATTGTTCACCGGCGGGAAGCGGCTTTCCAGCGAACGGCCAACCATGGCGGTGATCAGCTCGCCCATGTTGGTGTCCTTACTGTCCTTGGTCATAACCAGGTTGCCGTCACGCAGAACCGAAACCTGGTCACAAATTTCAAAAATTTCGTCCATCTTATGTGAGATGTATATCAGCGCAATGCCCTGTTCTTTCAGCATGCGCATCATCTCAAAGAGTTTATTCACTTCCTGCACCGTCAGCGAAGAAGTCGGCTCATCCAGAACGATGACCTGGGCATTGTAAGAGATAGCTTTGGCAATTTCACACATCTGCCGCTGCGAAACCGACATATTGCGCATGGGCTGGGTCAGATTGACAGTCATGCCCAACTTGCGGAACAGATCGGCTGCTTTCTTCTTCATCTGCTTCGTCAACCACGCCCATAGAGTTGACCGGGTACCGCCCCAGGAACAGGTTATCAATCACACTGCGCTCCAGGCACTGGTTCAGTTCCTGATGCACCATTGCAATTCCGTTTTCCAGCGCGTCTTTCGGGCCGGAAAAACTGATCTCCTTGCCATTGAGGAAAATCTTGCCCTCATCCTTTTGATAAGTACCGAACAGACATTTCATCATGGTAGACTTACCGGCACCGTTTTCGCCCATAAGCCCCATAACTGTACCGCGTTTTACATCCAGATTGATATGATCAAGTACTCGGTTGCGGCCAAACGACTTGCACATACCGCGAATTGACAAGACAATATCGTCTTTCGCTTCTGCCATTCTCGTCACTCCCGTCTTGCAAATTGGCAAACTGCCCTGCGGCTGCTCACCTGTTTTCATAAAAAAAACGCTATTAGGGAAAACTTCATTCTCCCCTATGGAGAAATACATTCTCCCTAATAGCGTTGCCGTTACTTAACTGTCAGTTATTGCTGTTGCCGTTGGATCACTGGTTCAGCAGAGAAGTGTACGAAGCAGCGTTATCGGTCTTAACCATATTGATGGCAAAGGCATCGTATGCGCTGGGATTGCCCAGGCGGTTGGTGATGTTGGCCTCGGTCTGGCCGTCGCCGCCGATGTAGTCAACCTTCAGGTTCAGCAGATCATCATATTTCTCCAGCAGGGGCTGGTAAGTAGCGCTCAGGAAGTTATCCGCGGCGTTGTAGATATTCAGCCAAACGCTCTTTTCCGGGCTGGTAGTGGCATCCAGCTGGTTGGAAACAGGCCCATACGGCTTGGTAGAGTCGGTGAAGTCCGTGTAGTTGTCTGCCGTGACTGCCACGTTCAGAGCATAGTAGGAACGCTCGTTCTCATTGTAATAGTAAACATCGCTGCTCAGGACATTGCCTGCGGCATCCGGAGTGGCAATACCGGTGTTGATGTCCACGCCGTCCAGCGCATTGCGCAGCAGGCGCAGGGTCAGGTAAGCCTGCACGTCAGCGTGCTGGCTGATCGTTCCGCCGTAACCGTCGGCAATGGCAGCAACTGCGTCAGTGTTTGCATCGTAGCCAAAGGTGGGAACGCCATTTTCCTGCGACCAGGAGTTAAACATTGCCATGCCCATGCCGTCATTGTTGGAAATAACGATATCGATGGAATCTCCCAAAGCAGAAGCCCAGGCGCTGATGGCGTTGCTGGCGGTGCCTGCATCCCAGGTAGCGCCGGCGGAATTCTTCATTTCCTGAGAAGCAAGCTCACGAACGGCGAAGGTCGTGCCATCCACATCAATGGTGCCGTCCTGAACCTGGGTAGCGGAACCATCCGCATTGGTGCCGACAGGATCAGAAACAATGCCGTTGCTGCCTTCACTGCGGTGCCCAAAGCGCTACGGACACCACGGGTACGGGCAATCGAGTCATTATGGCCGATATCGCCGATTGCCAGAACATAGCCGATAACGCCGTCGCCGTTGCGGTCGATGGTGTCAGCATGTGCTTTAATGTATCTGCGATCATCTTCCCTGCAGTTCAGCACCCTGGTTGGCATCGAAACCGACATAATAAGTATTGCCGTTAAAGTTCAGCGCCTCCGTATCCAGCTCGCCTGTGGTGCTGTTGGAAGGCTGACGGTTAAACCACACCAGCGCTTATCCTTATTTTCAACGGTACCGCTTTCAGCAGCCGTAGAGGTAGCTGCCGAAGTATCGGTAGATGTGCTTTCCGTGGATGTTGCGGCACTGGAGGCACTGGATGCACTACTGCCGCAGGCAGCCAGGCTCAAGGTCATTGCAGCTGCCAAGGTCAACGCTAATGTTTTTTTCATAATGGTTCTCCTTCTTTATATGTCGGGATGCTGCTTTCGCTCCCGCTCATTGTTTTTATGGTATAGCAAAACCTGAGGAAAAGCAAGGCGCATTTTGACTAAAATAGTTGCAGAATTTTGTACGCGTTTGACATATTGCAACATCTTTGTGTTCTGTTTTTGTATATTATGTCCATTCCAGCTGCATTTTTCCCTGCAACGCCATGTCACAGTGCTGTACCCGCCATTTCATATGCTCCCACCCGGCAGCAGAGTCATCTGTACTGTTCCCGCACATTACATATTAATATTCAATACTATGCCTGATTTTATAAAGGCAACACCGCACAATTCCCGCCTGACGGCTTAAGCACCGCCCCGGCAGCTGCGGTACGGCATCTGCGTTGCCAAAATGCTCGATAATACACAAAGTATTATCTGCGCTTTTGGCTTAGTAGCTGCCGCACCTCGCTCGCCGTATCGGCACTTAGAATTATGCGGTATTGCCTAAAATATCGCCCGTCCTGCTCATCTGCAGGGCTGTCCGGCAGCCTTTTTGACGCTTCGGAGCATGATGACAAAATAAAAAACTGTGCTCCCTAAATATAATCAGGGAAGCACAGTTTGTGGCGTATTTCTCCGCTGTTAAAGTTCAGCCTGTTTTTCGCGGCATTCAGGGCAGATGTAATGGATGGTCAGCTGGTAGGAACGCACTTCGGTTCCAATGGCATTTTCAATTTCGCGCACCAGGCCGATCACCGGCAGGTCCTGCAGGCTGCCGCAGCAATCACAGTACAAATGGCCGTGCGGGTTGGAGGTTTTATCAAACCGGTCGGGGCCATCCGGCATTTCCAGCCGGGCAATTTCCCTGGCCTGTTCCATCAGCTTTAAGTTGCGGTACACGGTGCCGCGGGCAATGCCGGGCATCTTCTCCCTGGCAATGGCAAAAATTTCGTCCGCCGTCAGATGTTTGGGGCTGTGCTGTAAAATTTCCAAAATCAAGGCACGCTGGCGTGTCATGGCGGGCTCCTTTCTGTATGGAATGAGTTGTAAGAAAATTTATAAAATAAGACATTGTAAGATATCTTTACCATAAGAATACACATGTTTCGTGCATTTGTCAACGGTATTTGCTGGCAAGCAGGATATTTTTTTAAGAGCTTGTCCGAATTCATGGCAGAGCAATGCCGCCGCACCATCCACGGTGCAGCGGCATTACCTGTGTTAATTCTTTTCCGGGTCCAGGCAGGCGCCGGCTTTGCGGCATTCCAGGTGCAGGTGGCTGCCCTGCTGGGCTTCGGCGGGCACGTTGCCTGTGGTGCCAAGGCGGGTCCCGGCGGTTACTTTTTCGCGCTGGGTCACGGCAACTTCTTCCAGCCCACAGTAGCGCCACACGCGATCCTGCGCGTCGGTCACTTCCACCACGCGGCCCCACAGAGCGTCATCCGCAATGGCGGTCACGGTACCGGCGGCCACCGCCGTTACCTGTTCGGCGGTATAATCCGTGCCGTTGTGGGTGCGCCAGTCCCCCAGGGTGGGGTTATACACCAGCGTATTCCCGCTGAACGCCTGGCTGACTTTACCGTTCCAGCCAGCGTGCGGCAAGGTTCCCTGCTGCGCGGACGAAGCAGCAGAGCTGCCAGTCCCGCCGGAGGCGCTGCCAGACTGCCCAGCCCCCTGCTGCAAGGATGACGATGCAGACCCCGCAGCTGACGGCGCGGGCGATGGCTGCACTGTCGCCACAGGCACATCCTGTGCAGGTTGGTTTACGGCGGCATCCGGTGAATCCCATACGTCTGTTCCCTCCTCCAGGGCCTGCTTTTGGATGCGGGTCAGGTCCTCGACCCCGCGCACCACGCTGCGGATGGCGGCAATTCCGGTAATGGTTGCCGCAAACACCAGCGCAAGGCAGACAAGATATAGCCCTTTTGCCTTCAAAAATGCTTTAATGCTGTTCATCTTCCCCCGTCCTTTGCTTGCCGTACGGCCAAAACATTGGGCGCAAAACCTGCCGCCCGGAATTTTTAACCGCACCGTTCGTGTTGTGTATGCCATTAGTGTTGCGCGGACAGATTGGATTTATGCACAAAGCGGGCAAAAATACCGGCAATACCGCATAATTCTAAGTGCCGATACGGCGAGCGAGGTGCGGCAGATGCTAAGCCAAAAGCGCAGATAATACTGGATGTCTTATCGAGCATTTTGGCAACGCAGATGCCGTGCCGCAGCCGCCGGAGCGGTGCTTAAGCCGTCAGGCGGGAATTGTGCGGTGTTGCCTACTGCCCTGTTTTGCTATGCAGTTTGCCCCAACGGCACCGTTTTGTTTTGTTTAACCTTGCTCTTGCGTTTTGTCCCACCAGCGTTTATACTTATTATAGTAGGACTATTATGTCCATCACTATTATTATTTGTGAGGTGGAGACAATGAAGGAACCCCTGGTTATTACGATGGCGCGTGAATATGCATCCGGCGGCAGCGAGATTGCCCAGAAAGTTGCTGATCTTTTGGGGATTCCCCTGTACAACAAGGAGCTGATCACCATCGCCGCAAAAAAGAGCGGCCTGACGGAAGAAGCCATTGCCGCCAGCGAGACCCAGCGCAGCGGCAGCCTGATCTACAGCCTTTACATGATGGGCAACACCATGCCCCTGGCGGACCAGGTGTACATTTTGCAGTCCAATGTCATCAAGGAAGTTGCTTCCCAGGCTCATGTGTGATTTTGGGCCGTTGTGGTGACTATGTTCTGCGCGACCGCCCCAATGTGCTGCGCACCTTTGTGTTTGCCCCCATTGATATCCGCGTGGCCAACGCCAAAGTGCGCCCCGATGCCAAGGATATGCCCGATCGCCTATGGGAGACCCATCTGGCCAAGCATGACCGCGCCCGCGCGAGCTATTACAACTACTATACTGAAAACCGCTGGGGCGAAGCGAAAAACTATGATCTTTGCCTGAATGCAGCAATTGGCCAGGATGCCTGTGCCCAGCTGATTGTTCAGGCTGCAAAAGCAATGGAGGCAGCTAATCAGGAATGAGTGATTCCGTACAGAAATACTCTGCATCCCGAATGGGCAGCGCGCCGATAGGCCCGCTGCTCCTTTCGTGTTCAGTACCTATGATGATTTCGATGCTGGTTCAGGCACTTTATAACATTGTGGACAGCATCTTTGTCAGTCATGTGAACGAAGCGGCGCTTTCCGCCGTTTCGCTGGCGTTCCCCATCCAGAACCTGATGATTGCCTTTGCCGTGGGCACTGCTGTTGGTGTAAACGCTATCTTTCCCGCTGTTTGGGTGAGGGCAACCGGGCCGAGGCCAGCCGCGCGGCGATGAACGGCCTGTTCTTAGCGTTCTGCGGCGCATCGCCTTTCTGGTGTTCGGCATTTTGGGCGCGCGGGCGTTCATTGCGTCCCAGACCACCGATGCCCAGATCATGCAGTACGGTGCCGATTATCTTTCCATCTGCACGTTATGGTGCATGGGCTTGTTCCTGCAGTGCATGCTGGAAAACTGCTGGTCGCCACCGGGCGCAGTGCGTTCGCCATGACCAGCCAGCTGATTGGCGCTTTGGTCAACATTGCGCTGGATCCCATCTTCATCTTCGGTCTGTTCGGCGTGCCCCGCATGGAAGCAGCCGGTGCTGCTGTGGCTACCGTAGCCGGGCAGTGGATCGGCGCAGCTGCCGGGCTGACGATGAACCTGCTGTGCAATAAGGACATCAACCTAACGCTGAAAGGCTTCCGCCCGGCGGGGTCCACCATCAAGCGCATTTACGCGGTGGGCATCCCCTCCATTGCCATGAACGCCATTGGCAGCGTGATGACCTTTGCGATGAACAACATCCTGATTGCCTTTTCCAGCACTGCCGTTGCGGTGTTTGGTGTTTACTTCAAGCTGCAAAGCTTTGTATTCATGCCTATTTTTGGCATTAACAACGGCATGGTGCCCATTATCGGCTACAATTACGGTGCCCGCCAGCCCAAGCGCATTACCCAAACCATCTAACTGGCTGTCTTCTTTGCCGAGTGCATTATGCTGTGCGGCCTGATTCTGGCCGAAGTTTTCCCACATGTGCTGCTGGGTGTGTTCAACGCCAGCCCCACCATGCTGGCCATGGGTATTCTGGCCTTGCGCATTATTGCCATCCATTTTCCGATGGCGGGGTTCAACGTAATTTCTTCCTCCGTGTTTCAGGCGCTGGGGCGCGGCACGCTGGCGCTGTTGGTTTCGGTGATCCGCCAGCTGGTTGTGCTGGTGCCTGCCGCCTGGCTGCTGAGCCGCACCGGTAACGTAAACGCCGTGTGGTTTGCTTTTCCCATTGCAGAGCTGGTTGCCGTTACGCTGTGCGCTGTGTTTATGCGCAAGTGCCACCGCGACATTTTGCTGCCAATGGAAGCCGGCCAGAAAACGGCTGCCGCTGTATAAGGAGGGGTTTGTATGCTGCGCCATATCAAACCGGGCATGCTGGTGTTCAGTGTGCTGTACATTCTGCTTGGCCTGCTGTTGCTGCTTGCCCCGCAGGCGGTTGCCGATGTGTTCTGCATTGCGCTGGGCTTGTTGGTGGTTTTGTGCGGGCTGCAAAGCCTGTACGGTTATTTTAAGAAAGATAACGGCAGCATCCGAGCCGCCGTCAGCCTACTGCTCAGCCTGCCCACCATTGCGCTGGGCATGTGGGCACTATTGTGTACCGTACAAAGCGTCATGACCTTTGAATGGCCGTTGCCGCTGCTGTTTGGCTGATGCTGCTGGTGGATGGCGTGGTGCGCGCACAGTCTTCCTTTGCCCTTGCCAAGCGCAAGGGGCAAAAGTGGTGGGTGGTGCTGCTGCTCAGCATTGTTTCGCTGTTGTGCGGGGCATTGCTGGCGTGTTCTCAGCTGCTGAACAACCGCAACGTGGATCTTTTGCTGCTGTCCGGCATCTTTTTACTGGCAGAGGGCATTTTGAACCTGTGCTGCACCATTTATATTGCGATGGAGTTCCATGCGCTGGACAGGCTGGATGCTGCCAAGGCGGAAATGGAAACCGCTGCCGCACCGGAGCCATCCCCCGAAGCCCCCTTCCCTGCCCCGGCTGAACCCGCTGCAGAAGACTCTGCCGAAACGGACCTGCCCGATGTGCCAGCCCCGGAGCTGACCACCGAACCACCGGAACCCGACCAAAAGCCCACAGCGGATGCCGCAACCTGATGTTACCCTGCGCTGAAACGGCGCTTATTTGTAAATTTAAGGAGCAATTACCCTACATGAACAATTATGATCTGATTATCGTTGGCGCCGGCCCGGCCGTATTTTTACCGCACTGGAACTGCTGCGCAAAAGCAGCAAAACTACCGGCCCGCGCATCTGCCTGATTGAAAAGGGCAAACCGGTAGAAAAGCGCCACTGCCCCAAAGATAAAACCGGCCACTGCGTGAACTGCAAGCCCACCTGCGCCATCACCACCGGCTTTTCCGGTGCCGGTGCGTTCTCGGACGGCAAGCTGTCCCTCTCCTATCAGGTTGGCGGCGAGCTGCCGGAGCTGATCGGTGAGGATTTTGCCCAGGAGCTGATCAACTACACTGACAAGATCTATCTGGAATTTGGCGCTGACCCGCATGTGGAAGGTATTTACGAGGGCAGCGAGATCAAAGAGATCCGCAAGCGCGCCATCCAGGCCGGCCTGCAGCTGGTGGACTGCCCCATCCGCCACCTTGGAACCGAAAAAGCCCAGCAGCTGTACCTGAACATCCAGAACTATCTGCTGGCCCGCGGTGTGGAGATGCTGTTCAACACCGAATGTGACAACATTCTGCTGGAAGGCAGCGAGTGCAAGGGCGTTGTGATCACCGAAAAGGGTGAGCGCCGCGAGCTGCGCGCCGACCAGGTTGTGATTGCCACCGGCCGTCGCGGTGCAGATTGGCTGGAAAAGCTGTGCGCCGAGCACAACATTGCCCACAAACCCGGCACCGTTGATATTGGTGTGCGTGTGGAGTGCCGCAACGAGATCATGGAGACCATCAACAAGGTTCTGTACGAAGGCAAGCTGATCGGTTACCCCAACCCGTGGAAGAACAAGGTCCGCACCTTCTGCCAGAACCCCGGCGGCTTTGTCGCGCAGGAAAACTATGACAATGACCTGGCGGTCGTCAACGGTCACAGCTACAAGGATCTGAAATCCGGCAACACCAACCTGGCCATTCTGGTCAGCCACAACTTTACCGAGCCGTTCAACCAGCCCATTGCCTATGCCCAGAAGGTTGGCGAACTGACCAACATGCTGGTGCCGGGCACATTCTGGTACAGCGCTACGGTGATATTCTGGACGGCAAGCGCACTTGGGCCAAGGAGCTGGCACATTCCAATGTGCGCCCTACCCTGAAAGATGCCGTTGCGGGCGACATTACCGCCGCCATGCCGTACCGCGCCATGGTGAGCATTATTGAGTTCATCAAGATGGTGGACCATGTTGCCCCCGGCTTTGCCGCACCGGAAACCCTGCTGTACAGCCCGGAGCTGAAGTTCTATTCCAACAAGGTCAAGATGGACACCGACCTGGAAACGAACATTTCCGGCCTGCACTGCCTGGGCGATTCCTCCGGATGGACCCGCGGCCTGATGATGGCCTCCGTCATGGGCGTTCTGATGGGCCGCAAGCTGATTGAGAATCATGATATGTGAGGTTTTTACGGGGGATTTTGTTCCTTCTTTGAAAAGAAGGAAGCAGAAACTTTAATCATATTATCACATAAAATAAAATTATAGGCACATCACGGATGGATTACGTGGTGTGCCCTTTTTGTTTATAATTCTTCTTTATAATTTATTGCGCGGTAGGGCGGCCAGCCCCCTGGCCGCCGAATGGACACACATCTTTGTTTTTTGGTAAGATATATTTTCTCTGCCCGTCATACGGGACGATGCAAGCATCGTCCCCTACAAACAATTTATCGGTTTGCGGCAAATATTTACGCTTCTCCGCGGCGGGGTGAGGGCACCCCGCCCTACCACCTGTTTTATTGTTGGTTGCCTACAATAAAATGCTCTGTAGGGAACGGTCCTAACCTTTCCGAAAGCCCACAAACAATGCACCCAAAAACCGAAATATGGCGAACACCCGGAGCGGTCAAGACCGTTCCCTACAGATCGTTTTTCAATTTGCGCCCATTTCTGTAAAATCCATACACCAAAAAGGCGCACCACACAATCCCTGTGTGATGCGCCTTAATTTTATTTTTTCTGTTTTGCTATACTAAAGTTTCTTCGGTCCCTTCTTTTCAAAGAAGGGACAAAAAACTCCCGTAAAGAACTTAGTTCCCGCTTTCAGCCGTTGCGGTGGACTGGGTGCTTTCGCCCAGGGTCACTTCGCAGCTGATGACCTTGCCATCACGCTCTACCTGCAGGGTAACGGTATCGCCAACTTCCTTGCTCTGGCAATACTTCTGTACATCGGATGCACTGGAGACTGCCACATCATCAATGGAGATGATGCGGTCACCCAGCTTCAGGCCGCCTTTTTCGGCACCACTGCCGGATGCGATCTGGTAGATATACACACCATAGTTGCTGACGCCGTACTGCATAGCAGTCTGGGCATCATTGATGGTGATGACCGTAACACCCATGGCCGGGCGGGCAACATAACCCTTTTCGATCATCTGTTTTGCCATTTCCATGGCGGTATTGATGGGGATTGCAAAGCCAAGCCCCTCTGCATCGCTGGAGCTGCTCTTGGCGTTGACAATACCGATCAGCTCACCGTTTGCATTGAACAGGCCGCCGCCGGAGTTGCCCGGGCTGATGGAAGCGCTGGTCTGGATCAGGTTCATATCGTTGCCCTGAACGGTAACTTCACGGTTCAAGGCGCTGACAATACCATTGGTAACGGTGTTGCTCAGGGTACCCAGCGGGTTGCCAACGGCAATGGTGGTTTCGCCAACAGCCAGGCTGTCGCTGTCGCCAATCACAGCCGGAGTCAGACCGGTGGCTTCGATTTTCAGGACTGCAACGTCCGAAGTAGAATCCTGGCCAACGACCGTTGCGGTATACTCTGTTCCGTCTGCCAGCTGTACCGTGATGTTATTTGCGCCGGAAACCACATGGGCACAGGTCACAATGTAACCATCCTGCGAGATGATCACGCCGGAGCCTGCACCGCTCTGCACATAGCTGCCGCCAAACCAGGTGTTGGTGCTGACCATCTGCTCGGTGGTGATGGCCACAACGCTGGGCTGTACCAGCGCGGCAACATCCTGAATCGACAGGTTGGTGCCGTTGGTGCTGCCCTGGGATACAGAATCCGTGTTGGTGTCACGCTGGACCTGCTGGACCACAACCTGGCCGCCGGCCAAGCCGGTGCGGCTGGCAACCACAGTTCCTGCCAGGCCACCGCCAAAGCCAAGGGCTACCACACCGATGCAGGCCGCCACACGCAGCAAAACCTTTTTGCCGCCGTGGCTCTTTTTGGGCTCGTTCTGCGGGGGCTGTGGGTTGCTGGAATAGCTGTAGCCATTGTAGCCGCCGTTATTGCCGTTGCCACCGTTGCCACCGTTGCCGCCATTGCCTGCAACGGGGCCCTGGGGTTATAGCTGCTGTTCTGTTGGCTGGAATAATTAGAATAATCTGTCTGTGCGGTGTTGGCGGTGTTCACTCCGCTGCTGCCCACATTGGGGTAACCGGACTGCTCTGCCTGGGGCTGTTCCGGCTGAGTGCCCGCTGGCTGCCCGTTATTATTCTGCGGGCCGCCATTATTATAAAGACCCGAATAATCATATTCACTCATGAAAAATCTCTCCTTTGTTCTGCCGCACGGCGCTTGGGGGCCGCCGGGCGGTGATACACGGTCTGGCGGAAACTTTTGCTTTGTCTTTCTTGCTTCCCTCAACCTTGTGCCTACAGTATAACCGCTAATTGTGAAAACAGTTTCGCGACTGCGTGAAAGAAATGTGAAATCTCCAAAAATCCGGTCAGTTTGGGCTGTGGTTTGACTTTATCCGCCCCATGCCGTACAATCAGTTGCAGACTGAAACATTAGGGGGAGCTTGCCCATGCGGATTGAAAAAACGGCACTGGACGCACAAAACCGCTGTGTCTATTCGTTATATAAAGAGAAAGGCTGCATCGGCCATGCCGTTACCTGTGCCGATTGTTTTGAAGCGTTGGAAATTGCCCCGGAATGGCAGAGCCGCGGTACGGAAGCTATCTGCTGCGGGAGGTTTTGCGCCAGAACGGTGGCTTTGACCGGACTGCCCCCAGCGAATTTCACCGCGCCACTGCCGGATGCCGGCAATACCGCTGCGCAGGCGCTGGCGGCAAAGTTCGGTTTTGTGCCGCGCGGCGGGCTGCTGGTGCGCCGCCGCGTGCCGGACCTGACGGCAGTGGAGCTGACCCACCGCTTTTTGCGCAGCACACTGGCACCGGGCGGACTGTATCTGGATGCCACCTGCGGCAACGGGCACGATACCCTATTTTTATGCAGCGTTGCCGGGGAAAATGGCCGGGTGATCGGGCTGGATATCCAGCCTCAGGCCGCGGCCAACACCAATGCGCTGCTGGCCGCCAACGGCATGGCTGCCATTGGCGCGCGGAATGCTGCGACCATCGGGAGCTGCTGCGCTTTGCCCCGCCGGGCAGTGCGGACTGCGTGATGTTCAACTTTGGCTGGCTGCCAGGTGCCGCGCACGATGTACACTCCACGCAGATTCCACCCTGCCCGCGCTGCAGGCCGGGCTGGACGCCCTGAAGCCCGGCGGCGTGCTTGCCGCGGTGCTGTACAGCGGCAAGGTGATCGGCAATGCGGAGAAAAAGGCTGCGGCGGAGTTTTTCCGCAGCCTGCCGCTGGCCGATTATACCGTGCTGATCTGCGAATTTGCCAACTGGGCCGATACCGCTCCCCTGCTGCTTTGTCATTAAGCGGGAAAATAACCGCTGCCGCTGTGAAGCCCCAAAAAGGAAGTGCTGCCAATGCTGCAACAGCAAACACAAAGCCCCGGCTGGCGGGTGCTGAACCGCGATGTGATCAAATACATCGCGATGACCGCCATGCTGCTGAACCACATCGCCAATATTTTTCTGGTGCCGGGCACCCTCTGGTACGAGGTGCTGGTGGATATCGGCTACTTTACCGCCATTACCATGTGCTATTTTCTGGTAGAGGGCTTCCGGTACACCCACAGCCGCAAGCAGTATGCCTTACGGCTGTTCGGGTTCGGTGTGGTTTCACAGGTGCCGTTCTCGATGGCGTTTGCCCAAAACGGCATTCTGGAATTTCAGGATTTCAACATGATGTTCACGCTGTTCCTGTGTTTTTGCATCTTGTTGTGTATCGAAACCATCCGGAACCGTTTTTTGCGCGGCGTGCTGATCGTGCTGCTGATTTTTGGTTCGTTGTTTTGTGACTGGGCGCTGCTGGCCCCGGTGTTCACCCTGCTCTTCCGCTGGTCCGGCCAGGACCAAAAACGACTGCGGTTCAGTTTTGCGCTTTCTGCCGCGCTGTTTGGCTGGCTGAATTACACCAGCAGCGTGTGGCTTTACCCCACCGCACAGTGTTTGCTGATGGCCTGCGGCAGCATGGCAGGGATCGCTGCATCCGGGTTTGTGATCTTGTATCTGTACAATGGCAGCGGGCGGCGCGGGAAGAAATTTCGGCACTGGTTTTCTATCTGTTTTACCGGTGCATTTGTTGGTGCTGGGGGTAATTCGGGTGATGGGGTGATGGTGCGCGGTAGATTTTTACCGTTACACGCTCCGCGGGACATGCAAGCATCGTCCCCTACAAATAAATTGCAGCGTTTACCGCGATAGGCATGGTTCCTCCGCGGCGGGGTGAGGGCACCCCGCCCTACAGATGCTTTGTTGGTTTGCAACACATTATAAAATGCTCTGTAAAGAACGGTCTAGACCGTTCCTTACAGATTGTTTTTCAACTTGTACCAATTTCTATAAAGCCAACATCAAAAAGGCGCACCACACGATGGTTTTGTGTGATGCGCCTTTATTTATCTTTTGTGTTCTATTATACTAAAGGCAGCACCGCACAATTCCCGCCTTGCGGCTTAAGCACCGCTCCGGCAGCTGCGGCACGGCATCTGCGTTGCCAAAATGCTCGATAATACACAAAGTATTATCTGCGCTTTTGGCTTAGCAGCTGCCGCACCTCGCTCGCCGTATCGGCACTTAGAATTATGCGGTATTGCCTAAAGAATAGGAGCCTGTAAGTGAAAATTGCTGCGGTAAAAAAATTCACACAGGTTTTGGTTGCCATGGCTGTTGCTGCAGTCATGGCAGCTTTGCTGTGTGCGCCCAAAGCATTAGGCACCACGATCGGGGATTTTTCCATTGAGCAGATCTATGTCAACGTGCCGGAGCTGGACGTGTTTGTTCAGGCAACGGATGCACAAGGCCAGCCCATCAGCCCGGACCTTGTGCGGGCGGCAGGGGTGGAGCTGTACCTGGGGGATGAAAAGATCCCCACCGGCAACATCGGCATGGCGAACGAGCCGATCTGCTATGTACTGGCGGTGGACAACAGTGTGGACGAAACCACGCTGAAAGAATACCGCATTGCGCTGCGGCGGCTGATCAGCGCCAAAGGCGCAAAGGACCAGATTATGCTGTATACCCTGGCCGGGGATGCAGCCTGCGTTCTGCCCGCGACCATTGATACCAGGGCGGCAGTGAACGCCGTGAACGCGCTGGAAAGCCAGGAAGAGAACGAGCCCAACCTGGTGCAGGCAGCCACAATAATTTATAACGATATCAACGAAAATTACCAGAGCATTGCGCCGCGCAAGGTGATCTTTGCCCTGGCGGAAGCGGGCAATACCGCCACCAGTACAGCTCTGCTGGGCGCTGTGGCCAAAGATGCCGCCAGCCGCCTGAACATGCCGCTGGATATCTTTGTGACGGTGGATGATGACAACCCCCTTGCCGAGCTGGGCCAGGCCCTGGGCGGCGATAAGCTGGATGTGGTGCATGAAAGCGAACTGGCCGATACCCTGGCTGAAAAACAGCAGGCCCTTGCCAATGCGCTGGAGATCAAACCGCGGTGGATGAAAAATTTTACGGCGAGCGCTGGATGTGCTGACCCTGAGCGTGCCGCAGCTGGGCAGCGCAGTGAAAACCAACGCTACCGTGTATATGGGCCACCGCCTGGCCAAACCGGCGGTGGAAAGCGTGACGCTGCATGGCCGCTATGCCATGACCATTCGGTTTAACCAGGCCGTGGGCCGTGCGGAGGACCTGACCTGTTACAGCATTCAGAGCGAGGATATCTGGGGCTGGCATGTAAAAGTTAAACAGGCCCTTGCCAGCGCGGACGGCAAAAGCGTTTCGTTGTACACCGAGCCGCTGTACCAGGGAACCTATACCATTAAGCTGAACAAGATGACCAGCGCTATGACCGCGGCCAACATGAGCGATTCCGGCACCGTATACCGCTTTACCGTGGAGGATTGGCCCAAGGACAGGGCGTTCTATCTGCACGATTCCGGCTGCCTGCCATTATTCTGGGCGGGCTGTTGGTGGTGCTGGCCGCGGCAGCCCTGCTGCGCGGCCGCAAGGAGCGCACGGAGGAAAAGCTGGCCGAAGCCGAACACCTGCTGACCGATGCCGCCCCCGTGCAGCAGAGCCTGCCGAGGCGGTGGATCACCCTGTACCTTTCTACCCGGCGGGGCATTGCAGAAACCCGCTGGTCCGCCTATGTGGAAAGCAGCCTGATTATCGGCAGCGATGCCACCCAGTGTGACCTCTGCCTGGCGGATGGCCGCACCCGCCCCCAGCACGCAGTGCTGGAAGTGGAAAGCAGCGGCGTGACCTTGCGCCCGCTGGAGGGAGCCGCCGTGATGGTGAACGGCGACCCCATCGGCGGAGAATACCGCCTGCAAAAACGGCGATACCATAAAAATTGGCCGCACCACCCTGCGGCTTGTGCTGTAAACGCGCCCGAAGGAGGAAAATGATGAAACTGACCAAATGCCCCAACGGCATTTTTATGATGCCGATAAACACCCCGAATGCCCCTATTGCAATGGCGGGCTGGAGGCCGGCAGCGCCATTGCCCGGCCCGGTGCTGCTGCCGAGGCTGGTCTTGCCGCCGCGCCCAAAGGCCCGGTG
>ENA-OPZM01000219-OPZM01000219.1-human-gut-metagenome-genome-assembly--contig:-NODE-219-length-24687-cov-3.837989_pt1 | contig 24687 bp, 28 predicted proteins | sample MGYA00242478_ERZ504493 | MGnify/ENA primary metagenome ERZ504493 (study PRJEB26092, sample SAMD00036227) | human gut metagenome | host: Homo sapiens | study: EMG produced TPA metagenomics assembly of... | reverse complement strand
TTTGTAATCAGCAGGTTATCGGTTCGAGTCCGATCATCGGCTTTTTGGACCTTTAGCTCAGTTGGTTAGAGCAACCGGCTCATAACCGGTCGGTCCTGGGTTCGAGTCCCCGAAGGTCCATTTTAAAAGTTTTATATTTTGTATGGCCCAGTGGCTCAGTTGGTTAGAGCGCCGCCCTGTCACGGCGGAGGTCGAGAGTTCGAGTCTCTTCTGGGTCGTTCATATTTGGGGTCTTAGCTCAGCTGGGAGAGCATCTGCCTTACAAGCAGAGGGTCATAGGTTCGAGCCCTATAGGCCCCATTTTTGAACAAATTAATTGAATATGCGGGTATGGTGGAATAGGCAGACACAAGAGACTTAAAATCTCTCGGGGGCAACTCCGTGCCGGTTCAAGTCCGGCTACCCGCAGTATCAGTGAGATTCCTTTTTCAGGGATCTTTTTTTGTGTCATAAAATATAGTGATGAAAACGGGAAAAATATTCCTAGCTTATTAGTAGGGATATTGACAAGGCTATTTTCCCATGATAGAATCCTGACAGTTGTAAAACGAATCGGACAGATATAAAAAAATATCCGTTGTCGGTATAAATATACATGGAAAGAATATAAGGAGAGGTCAGAAAATGCTGAATCAGTTTTCAAGAACAGAATTATTAATCGGAAAAGAAGGAATGGAAAAGCTGAAAAATTCCAGAGTCGCAGTATTCGGAATTGGCGGTGTTGGCGGATATACGGTGGAAGCACTGGTCAGAAGTGGCGTAGGTACCCTGGATCTCATTGATGATGACAAAGTATGCCTCACTAATATCAATCGCCAGATTTACGCAACAAGAAAGACCGTAGGAAAATATAAAGTTGATGTAGCCAGAGAACGTATTTTTGAAATCAATCCGGATGCAGTTGTAAATATCCACAAAACATTTTATGTGCCGGAGACAGCGGATTCCTTTGATTTTTCCCAGTATGATTATGTAGTCGATGCGATCGACACTGTAACCGGAAAGCTGATGCTCGTAGAGCAGGCAAAGGCTTCAGGAACACCGATCATCAGCTCTATGGGGGCCGGAAATAAGATGGATCCGACAGGTTTTATGGTGACAGATATTTATAAAACGTCTGTCTGCCCTCTTGCAAAGGTTATGCGTCGTGAACTGAAAAAACGGGGGATCAAAAAACTGAAGGTGGTTTACTCACAGGAGAAGCCCATGACTCCAATTGATGATATGGCGATCAGCTGCAAGTCTCATTGCATCTGTCCTCCGGGAACAGAAAGAAAATGTACCCAGAGACGTCAGGTACCGGGAAGTAATGCCTTCGTGCCTTCCGTAGTGGGACTGATCATTGCCGGTGAGGTTGTAAAGGATCTTATTAAATAAAAATTGAATCATTCTGTGTTATTGAGAACGGAATGAACAGTAACCATTCTGTAAGAACAGATATTGCATGTATACTTATATTGTGCAATATCTGTTTTTTGTGATAAAATATTTTTTACAGATAGTTTTGGAAATAAAAGAGAAGGACAGATAAAGTATGGGGATCGTTGAAAAATTTATAAAATTAGGACAGCTGACAAAGGAAGAATATCCGGAACTTCTGCACTTATATCAGGATCCGGATGCGATTCGTCTGCTTCGGGAAGAGGCTGTCCGTATACAGAAAAAATATTTTGAAAACAAAATATATACAAGAGGTCTGATAGAATTTACCAATTACTGCAGAAATGACTGCTATTACTGCGGAATCCGCCGTTCTAACAGGAATGCCAGCCGTTACCGCCTTACGAAGGAGGAAATCCTGCAGTGCTGCGAGAATGGCTATGAGCTGGGATTTCGGACATTTGTGCTCCAGGGAGGGGAAGACCCATGGTTTAATGATGACCGGATGGTTGACATCATTCGGTCCGTCAAACAGGGATATCCGGACTGTGCGATCACGCTGTCCATTGGGGAGAAATCAAAAGAAAGCTATCAGAGGTTTAAAGATGCCGGAGCAGACCGCTATTTACTCCGTCATGAGACGGCCAGCGAGGAACATTATCGTTATCTTCATCCGGAGAGTTTAAGTCTTGCAAACCGTAAACAGTGTCTTTATACCTGAAGGAACTGGGATATCAGATAGGTGCCGGATTTATGGTAGGTGCGCCGGGACAGACGCTGGAGTATCTGGCGGAAGATCTTGTTTTTCTTAAAGACCTGAATCCGCATATGGTGGGGATCGGACCATTTATCCCGCACCATGATACGAAATTTGCAGAGGAACCGGCAGGAAGTGTGGATATGACACTGTTTCTGCTGTCTGTCATCCGGATCATGCTTCCACAGGTACTTCTTCCGGCAACCACAGCACTGGGGACACTGGACCCCAGAGGCAGGGAAAAAGGTTTTCAGGCGGGTGCAAATGTAGTAATGCCCAATCTTTCTCCGGTGAAGAACCGTAAACAGTATGAACTTTATGATAACAAGATCTGTACAGGCGAGGAAGCAGCAGAGTGCAGAGGGTGTCTTGCCAGACGTGTGGAGTCTGTAGGTTATGAAATCGTTACAGATCGTGGAGATTCCCCGATGACAGACTGACACTGGGCACAAAATACTTTCTTTTTTCAGCGATTTAAGGTAAAATACAAGTAAGACCAGATTGCTAAAATATTAACAACTAGTCAGAAATAAGTGGAATTTTCCTGCAAAGCGGAATGCAGGAATAATGATGGAGTGCGTAAAATATGGAAAAATCAGAAAATGCTGTGCGGAGCAGACTTCTGGAAGCGGGGAAGGAAGAATTCAGAGACAGGGGATTTCTGAAGGCTTCTCTTCGTGCGATCTGCAAAAAAGCAGATGTGACTACGGGAGCGCTATATTTCTTCTTTGAAAGTAAAGCAGCTCTTTTTGAAGAAATCGTGGAAGAGACGGCAGAGGATCTGAAGCGGATCATGGGAGACTTTACGGATCAGGAAAAACAACTGCATCCTGAAGAATATGACAGGATACTTATGGAATTTATCTGGGAAAACAAGGATATCGCAAAAATCCTTATGGATGGAGCTGAAGGTACCAGATATGAGAATTTCCGTGAGGATGCCTGCACGAAAATGGAGCAGATCCTTAATGAACGTTTTCAAAAGGAATGTGGACAAGAAGTTGATCACGAGCTGGTACATATCCTGGTACAGATGAAATTTCAGGGATATTGTGAACTGCTCCGGGGAAACTGCTCCAGGGAAAAACTTCTGGAAATTTCCAGAATTCTGCAGATATGCTCCAGCCAGAGCCTTCTGGCAATTGAGGCAGAACTAAACAGAAAGCAGTAAAAACCATTGCTCATTCTCCCGAAGTATGTTATGATTAACTTGGTTAGTTTTGACAAACCGAGGGAGGTGTAAATAACGTGAGATCAAATGAATCATCTGAAGATTATTTAGAGACGATCCTGATCCTTGGAAACAGGAGCTCTCTTGTAAGAGCTGTGGATATCGCGGCAGAGATGGGCTTTAAGAAACCGAGTGTCAGTGTTGCCATGAAGAATCTTCGTCAGAAAAATCTCATCACAGTAGCTGACAACGGAGATATCCGTCTGACAGAGGATGGACATAAGATTGCCGATAAGGTATATGAACGTCATCAGCTGATATCTTCCTGGCTGATGATGCTGGGAGTCCAGGAAAAAACAGCGCTTCATGATGCCTGCAGGATCGAGCACATAATCAGTGAGGAGAGCTTTCTGGCATTGAAAAAGGCAGTTTATGAGCTGAGGGAGCAGCAGGCTGTGCTCCATGGAGAAACCGCAGATCAGGTTTGATCCCTGCAGCAGAAGATATCAGGAATTGACAACTGAAAAAATAAGAATATAATGGAAATCCAGGTTATGAAATGGAGGACACCAAGAGATGAAATTACTTTTTATACGACATGGAGACCCGGATTACACAATAGATTCCCTGACCGAAAAGGGCTGGAAGGAAGCGGAATTTCTTTCTGAGAAGATCGCAGCTCTTGATGTCAGGGATTTTTATGTTTCTCCGCTTGGAAGAGCAAAGGATACCGCATCCTGCACGCTGAAGAAAAACGGAAGAACAGCTACAGAATGCAAGTGGCTGAGAGAATTCGATGTAAAGATCAGAAGACCGGATCTTCATGGGGAAAAGATCATTCCCTGGGACTGGCTTCCCCAGGACTGGACGAAGATCGAAAATTTCTACAGCTTTGACCGCTGGTGGGATAATGACATCCTGCGAGAGGGAAAAATGAAAGAAGAGTATGATTGGGTCACACAGAATTTTGATAAAGTTCTGGCAGAGCATGGCTATGTGCGGGAAGGACATTATTACAGAGCAGAAAAAGCCAATGAAGATACGCTTGTGTTTTTCTGCCATTTCGGTGTAAGCTGTGTACTCATCAGCTATCTTCTCAGTATCTCTCCGCTGGTGATGCTGCAGAATTTCTGTGCGGCGCGTCATCGGTGAGTACCATTGTTACAGAGGAGAGGCGAAAAGGGATCGCATCCTTCCGCATGAGCTCTTTTGGAGATATTTCTCATCTGTATGCACATCAGGAGCCGCCGGCTTTTGCTGCCAGATTCTGTGAGACATATGATAACAAAGAGCAGAGACACGATTAAAAAGCGAAAGAAATGGTTGTAATAACCATAGAAAATAATGAACAGCAGGATTATTTTGGGAAATGATTAGACTTCGTTAATAAATTTTATAAATTTATTAGAATTGTACAAATTTCTCTCACATTTATCCTGTATGATATAAACATCTTAAGAGAACAGAAGCTCTTAAGAAAAACTCTTTCCTTTCCCTAAAATATGTATGAAGATAAACCACCGTTCCATTGGCAAGACAGAGCCGACAGGACGGTGGTTTTGCATTGCAGAAAAATACTGCCGAATGACAGAGGAGATAAAGGTTTCCAATGTTTATCGGCAGCGTTTTTTTGTTGGCTGAGATTATTGAATATACAGCTTCAGGCACGGCTACGGCCTGCGATAGCGGTTAAAGCAGGAGTAGATTTCCTGAATCCTAGGCATGGCATAACCGCATGGAATATAAGAGCCTTCCGAGAAGAAGGACAATCCCTGCTTTTTCAGCTGAGCATCCAGATAAGCGACGATCTCCGGCAGAGTACGTTTTCCGTCAATAAGATGTTCGCAGGCATATTTCAGAAGCAACGCCAGGGATGCAGTCTGTTCGGAGTCGATCAGCTGTTCCACATAGCGGAGATCCACTTCGGTTTTTCCAAGAGAAAAGCCATCTTTGCCGTGAACCTTGGTTTTCAGTCTTTCCGGCTGTCCGGGACGGCTGTGGCGGGATGGAGCCACTTTGGCCCTGGTCATGATGCGATGGCTTTCCGGCAGGCGGAATGCAGGGGCCTCAATGTCTGAGAGAGGATATTCCTGGCAGAGCTTTCCGGTAACTGCTGTGATGTCCACCGGATGATAATTATCCATCTGGATCACAGTATCCGCAATATGGAAAAAAGCTCCGGAGCTTCCGGCAACCAGGATAGTGGAGATCCCTGCCTTTTCATAGAGATCCCGGGCACGTTCCAGAAATGGAGTGATGGGCTCCTTTTCCCGACAGATCACCCGCTGCATGAAGGAATCACGAACCATAAAGTTGGTAGCAGAGGTATCCTCGTCAAGGAGAAAGACTTTACTTCCTGCCTCCATACTTTCCACGATACCGGCAGCCTGTGAAGTGCTGCCGCTGGCATCCTCTGTAGAAAAGCAGAGGGTGTCTTTTTTATTTGGAAGATCGTTGATAAAAAGAGAAATATCCACATCTTTGATAAAACGGCCGTCCTCGGAGCGGAGCTTCTGGGCAGAAGGATCGGTAATGACATATTCCCGGCCATCACCGGAAATGTGATCATAAATTCCCAGCTCCAGTGCGTTAAGTAAGGTGGATTTGCCATGGTAGCCGCCACCTACGATCAAGGTGATGCCGCAGGGAATGCCCATGCCTGTGATGGTTCCTCTGTGGGGCAGCTTCATGGAAACTCTCAGGCTTTCCGGAGAAACAAAAGGAACAGAGTTTTTCATCGGGCGTGAAGAGATGCCGCTTTCCCTGGGGAGGATAGCGCCGTCACTGACAAAGGCAGCCAGAGAACGTTTTTTCAGCTCCTGGCGGATAAATGCCTGATCTTCGGCAAGGCAGATGGCTTTTCTCAGCGCTTCCGGGTCAAGATTTCGGTAAAAAAATGCCTTGTGAACACAGACCGGAAGAAAATCGAAGAGGATTTTTTCCAGTTCGGGGGAGTTGATGGTTCTGCCATTGGCGGAAAACCGATGAAAAAACGTGCAGTGATGCCTTTTTCCGTTATTTCACAGGCAGTACGTGCAAGAACCTCCTGACCGCAGTGGCTTACTGAGATCAGGCCGCTTTTTCCGGAACCCTTTGCACGGAAGGTATAACGGTTTACCTGCTGCTCAAACTGGCGGTTCAGAAAGTCTCCCAGTGTGATGCGGGTCAGGGAATCCTTATAATATTCTGCCGGAAATCCGGTGTCGCGGTGGGAGAGCTTTACACTGATGTGAGAGGGAGAGGCAAAAGGATCCCCCTGTACGTGGTCAATGGACAAAATATAACTGTCAAACTGGTATGCACCCCGCAGAGACTTGTATGCAGGATAGCTTTTGCGGTTGATGCTGTGAAGAAGCTCTTTTAACTGAGCAGATGATTGCATGTTGTTTCCTCCTTTGCCCTGTGGGAGCATACAGGTAAAGTCTACGGTGAAACAGAAAGCTTTCCGTGTGTAAGATACCTGAAAATTTTGGATACAGGGCCAATTCTTAAGAACTACTATAACGAATCATAAAGATTTTGTAAAGAATGGGAATTGCAGTGGAAATTCGTAAATGTTTGACCTATAATAGTAGACAGATTGCAGATAATATGATGAGAAACGGCAGCTGCCGGAAGCTATAAAGAAAGGTGGACCACTAAAATGGAAAGAAGAAATGCGTGGCTTTCTTATAAGGAAGCAGAAGAAACAGAAATGGAGAAGCTTGCGAAGGCTTACAGAGAATTTTTGGATAAAGGAAAAACGGAACGTGAATGTGTTGCAGAAATCGTAAAGGAAGCAGAGGCTGCCGGATATGAATCTCTTGAGTCGAAGCTTGAAAAAGGCGAGAAGATCAAGGCTGGTGACAAGGTTTATGCAGTAGGATGAAGAAGATCGTTGCCCTGTTTCATGTAGGAACCGAAGAGCTTTCCGGAGGATGAGCATTCTCTGTGCACATATCGACTCTCCGCGACTGGATGTTAAGCAGAATCCTCTGTACGAGGATACGGACCTGGCTTATCTGGATACCCATTATTATGGTGGCGTAAAGAAATACCAGTGGGTGACACTGCCTCTTGCTATGCATGGCGTTGTTGCAAAGAAGGACGGAAGCATTGTGGAGATCAGCATTGGTGAGGATGCGGAGGATCCGGTACTTTACATCACAGATCTTCTGATCCATCTTTCCGGAAAACAGCTCCAGAAAAAGGCAGCAGAGGTTATTGAGGGTGAGATGCTGGATATCCTGATCGGCAGCAGACCTCTTGCAGAGCTTCCGGATGATTCAAAAAAGGATGCGGTAAAACAGAATGTGCTGAAGATTTTAAATGAGAAATATGGTATTGAGGAAGAGGACTTTCTTTCTGCAGAGCTGGAGATCGTTCCGGCAGGAAAGGCAAGAGACTGTGGACTTGACCGCAGCATGATCGCAGCATATGGACAGGATGACCGTGTATGCGCTTACACATCCCTTGCGGCAATGCTGGAGATGGAGGAGACACCGAAGCGTACCGGCTGTTGTCTCCTTGTAGATAAGGAAGAGATCGGAAGCGTTGGTGCCACAGGCATGCAGTCCAGATTTTTTGAGAACAGCGTGGCAGAGCTTCTGGACGGAATGGGCTGCTATTCCGAGCTTGCATTAAGAAGAGCTCTCCGTAATTCCAGCATGCTTTCTTCTGATGTAAGTGCCGGCTATGATCCGGCCTATGGTGAGGCTTTTGAGAAAAAGAATGCAGCATATCTTGGACGCGGTATTGTTCTTAACAAGTTCACCGGGGCAAGAGGAAAATCCGGTTCCAACGATGCCAATGCAGAGTATGTTGCAAGAGTTCGCAGGATTTTTGATGATCACAATGTTGCTTTCCAGACAGCAGAGCTTGGAAAGGTTGATTTTGGTGGAGGCGGAACCATTGCTTATATTGCGGCACTTTACGGAATGGAGGTTATTGACAGTGGCGTGGCAGTGCTGAGTATGCATGCTCCGTGGGAGGTTACCAGCAAGGCAGATGTATATGAGGCATACAAGGCATATAAGGCATTTTTACTTGATGCATAAACGGATGTATAAATGTGCGTCAGTTCTGAAGACATTCAGGTGATCTTTTCGTTACAGATCAATGAGCGGGGATTTCCCGGAAATGACAGAGCAGTCTGCCTGCTGCTGTTTTGGCTTGGAGCGTTCCGACGAGAAACAGCAGTATCCCCTGCAGACTTCGCTCTGTATTTTTTAACCTGATCAGGGAAGCTCTCTGCTTCAATGGCGAAAAGCAATAAGCAGAGGAGAGGCTTGCCTGGGACTGATTTACTTTACAAGGAGTAATTTTATTATGGAAGATGCATTGGTACGGGTAGTAGATCTGTGCAAGGTTTACAATCCCGGAGAAAATGAGGTGCGGGCGCTGGATCATGTGAACCTGGAGATCAATAAGGGGGAATTTGTGGCTATTATCGGACAGTCCGGTTCCGGAAAATCCACCTTTATGAACATGCTGGGCTGCCTGGATGTCCCTACCTCCGGGAAATATTATCTGAATGGAACAGATGTATCCACAATGAAGGATAACGATCTCTCGGTGGTACGGAATAAGGAGATTGGTTTTATCTTTCAGGGCTTTAATCTGATCGCAAATCTTACGGCTCTGGAAAACGTGGAGCTTCCTCTGATCTACCGCGGGATTGACCGGAAAACAAGAAGAAAGCTTGCTGTGGAATCTCTTAAAAAAGTCGGACTTGAGAAACGTATGGATCATAAGCCAAATGAAATGTCAGGGGGACAGCAGCAGCGTGTGGCGATTGCCAGAGCTATCGCAGCCAGGCCGCCGGTGATCCTGGCGGACGAACCAACGGGAAATCTGGACTCTGCATCCAGCAGGGAAATTATGGAAATCCTGAAGGGAATGCACAGATCAGGAGAAACCTTGATCCTGATCACTCATGATAATGGGATCGCGGCTCAGGCCAGACGTGTGGTCCGGATCATGGATGGAAAAATTGAATCAGATACGATCAATGAGGAATTTGTCGAGGAGGCTTAAGAATGAAAAAAGGGAAAAAGATTGTGATCGGTGTGGCAGCAGTGGCTGTTGTGGCAGGTGGTATTTATGCGGCATCCGGTGCAGGCCGCGGGGGATCACAGATTCCGCAGGTTGCTGTTACCAAAGCGGAGACAGGAGATGTGGAGGAGATCGTAGATGCAACCGGAACCGTTGTCAGTGATGAGCAGAAGACCTTTTATTCTCCTGTGAACGCACAGATCAAAAGCGTATCCTTTGCAGAAGGTGATACGGTTTCAAAGGGAACGAAGCTGATAGAGTTTGAAGTGAAGGATCTGGAGAGGGATAATCAGAAAGCAGAGCTGAATGTACAGTCCGGACAGTATGATTACAAAAATTCCATCAATAAATCTAATGAGGCCCAGCAGAAGCAGAACAGCGCAAAAGCAAAGGTTTCCAGTCTGGAACATCAGGTAAGGGAGCAGCAGAATTATCTGGCTTCCCTGAGATCACAGCTGGCGTCTGTACAGGCTCAGGCTGCGGCAGATGCGCAGGCCCAGGCAAAGGCAGAGGCCCAGGCAAAGGCAGAGGCCCAGGCTGCCAGAGATGCAGAGACTCAGAGAGCGTATTCAGAAGCGCTGACTACATATCAGAATGAGACACTTCCGCAGTACCAGAAGGAGTTGGGACAGCTGAATTCCGATTATGTAACGGCACAGAATGCTTATAATCAGGCAGATACCAGGTATCAGATGGCTTTTGCACAGTGCAGGCAGAGCAGAGCGATGAGAATGCCCAGGCGCTGGATGAAGCGGAAGCAGCAAGAAGTCAGGCAGAGATCACCTGCCAGGAAGCAAAGGAAGCTTATGAGGATAAGAAGGCCAGCCAGCCCAAAATGCCGGAGTATTCTGATTACAGCAGTAGTGTGGCCGGTGATTTTGTTACCGATGGAGCTTCAGAGGAAACACCGGGGCTGACAGATCAGGCATCTGCGGATGCTTCTTCTGCAGGAAGTACAGTGGATACTTCTGCCATTGAGAATGCGATCGAACAGGCAACCTCTGATCTGGCGGATCTGCAGTCGGATCTTGCTTCCAAGAAATCCATTGCAGAGGCGGATTCTGCCAGCCTTACAGAAGAAGAGAAAGAAAAAATGCGTGTCAGCAACAATCTTACTGAGTTGGATGCAAAATCTGCGAAAGAGCTGGTAGAAGAAGGAAAGAAAGGCATTTCGGCGGATTTTAACGGCGTCATTTCCAAATCAGCAGTCCAGCAGGGCGCAGCGGCAACACAGGGAATGGAGCTTTTTACCCTGCAGAATACAGATAAGGTCAGCGTTGATATCAATGTGTCCAAGTATGACTACGATAAGGTAAAGGAAGGCCAGAATGCCGACATTACCATCGGTGACAGGAAATATACCGGCAAGGTGACAAAGATCAGTCACATTGCCACAACTAACGAAAAGGGCTCCACACTGATCTCTGCCACAGTGAGCATCGACAAGCCGGACAAGGATATTTTTCTGGGAGTAGATGCGAAGGTAAAGATCTATGCAGAAAAGGCAGAGGATGTGGTAACGGTTCCAGCAGGCGTGGTAAATATCGGCAAGGATGGTTCCTTCTGTTATGTGCTGAAGGATGGTGTGATCACAAAACAGGATGTCACTACAGGAATCAGTTCGGAGGATTCTGTTGAGATCACAGAGGGAATTAAAGCCGGAGATGAGGTCATCGAGGATCTGGGGTCCCTGGAAGAGGGAATGAAGGCAGAGGCAGCGTCTGCAGACAGTGCAGCAGAGACAGGGGAGACTGCCGATGAGTAATATTTATGAATATATCAAAATGGCGATCCATAACATCATGGCCAACAAGGGAAGATCCTTCTCACCATGCTTGGTATCATCATCGGTATTGCATCAGTGATCGCCATTGTGTCCATCGGTGAGGGTACGAAGAATCAGATGAACAGTGAGATCGATGATATCGGTGGCGGCCAGATCGCTGTTTACTGCAGTGATGATGCCATAACAGACCAGGTCTGGATCGAGCCGGGGGATATTGATGCAGTCCGGGAGCTGTATGGTGTGGAAGGTGTTAATGTTTCGGATTCCTATACAGGCGAGACCGTAACCGGAAAGGGTGATTTTAATCTTACAGTGACCGGGGAGGCCCAGGATGCCAAGCTGGTGGACAATGCTTCTGTGAAGTACGGAAGCTATTTCGGGCAGAAGGAGGTCGAAGAGGGAAAAAACGTCTGCGTGATCTCCGATGCCGATGCGAAAAGGCTTTTCGGAACGGATGATGTAGTGGGAATGACACTGGACATCACCTGCTATGATCTGACCAAGACATTCCGCATCTGCGGAGTCACCACACAGAAAGAGAACGGAACCTTTGTCAGCTATACTTACGATGGAATGCCGGTGACCATAAATGTGCCTTATACGGCCATGGATGACTTTACCGGAAGCAGCGGAGAATTTTATCAGATCATAGTTCAGGCAGATAAGAGTCTGGATTCCCAGGCGGTGGCGGACAAGATCATAAATCTTCTTGAGAGACGTCACCAGTGTGCCGGAGATGAATATTTCCAGGTACAGAGTTTCCAGGATGTCATGAAATCCATGAACCAGATGCTTGGCATGGTGACTGCGTTTATCTCTTTTGTTGCGGGAATTTCGCTTCTGGTAGGTGGTATCGGTGTTATGAACATTATGCTGGTGTCCGTCACAGAGCGTACCAGGGAGATCGGTATCCGGAAATCCCTTGGAGCAAAAACCTCGTCCATTATGTTACAGTTCCTTGCGGAGGCGGCGATCCTGACGATCATAGGCGGGCTGATCGGTATTGTTCTGGGGATTGCAGGCGGCTATGTGATCTGTGCGGTGATCAGCAGCAGTATGGGAATGACGATCGCACCTGGGATCAGTGCAGGAACCATCCTGGCGGCTACGCTGTTCTCCTGTGCGGTAGGTGTGTTCTTCGGAATCTATCCGGCGAGAAAGGCAGCGAAACTGAGTCCGATTGAGGCGCTTAGACGGAATTAAAAAACTGTTGCTTTTGCATCAAAAATAGCAATAAAAAATATTTTTAAAAAAAATCAAAAAAAGTTTCAAAAAACCCTTGACATTTTATAGGTCTTAGAGTATCATACATATTGTTGCAGCGGTGATACGAAATATCACAAAGGAAAAGCAACTAAGATGTGCGTTTAGCTCAGCTGGATAGAGCGTTGGCTACGGACCAAAAGGTCGGGGGTTCGAATCCTCTAACGCACGCTAATTTAAGAAGCCGGAAACCTTGAAAAATCAATGGTTTCCGGCTTTTTTTTCGTTTTCAGGTTTGTGTAAAAACCTGTGACTTATCTATTTCGGGGATGTTTAAGATTAATTTTTACACCTATGATGGTAATTTAGAAAAACAATCCGCAGTATTTGAAATCAATGTATAAATATTTGTAAGCTAAGGGGCTATCTATTTCCCGACAGCCCCATTTTAAAATATATTGCATCCCGTTTTACGGTCGACGAACGGAGTTTTTGCGGAGCTTTTTGGCTTCATAAAGGTCTTTATCAGCGTGTTCGATGATTGTAGGAATATCTGTTTCCGGGCTTGGCTTGAATTCGGTGATTCCAAGAGAAACCTCCACGAGAAATGGTTTGCCGGATTCTGCATTAAAAGCAGCACATGCATCCCGGACTCGTTTGCGGAAAATATCCTGGAAGTTTTTTCCTGACAGTTAAGGAGGATCAGGAATTCATCACCGCCAGTGCGGGCAACGACGTCCTGGCTGCGGAGACAGCCGTTAAAAATATTAGCGACACTTCGCAGGGCAAAATTGCCTGCCGGATGTCCCCACGTATCATTGATTTCTTTAAGGTGATCCAGATCAGCGCAGATAATATAGGCGCGCTGATGTTCGCTTTTGCTGCAAAAATTCTTGATCTGTTCAGTGAAACCTCTTAAGTTAAGAAGTCCTGTCAGTTCATCATATTTGGAGATTAATCCAAGTTCCCGGTTACGTTCACGGACAAGCTCAAGATCCCTGGACATTTCCTGACGACGGAGAACTTCTACTTTACTGATTTCAAGATAATGAAGAGAAAGGCCAATCTGCAGGCTTATCACATAGAAGAACGGAAATTCTTCCGGTTGGATATCGCATGCAAGAAGACCATACTGCTTTTCTCCGGAGAAGAGCAGAAATACCATAAACTGGTGACGGTCGTTATCTGCCATTAACTGACAGATGCCATTTTCAGCGTTTACAGGCTGGCGGTCATAAAGATGAAAAGCAGCTGTTTCTTCGTCTCGATAATAGGCAGCAAGCCGAAGATTTTGTGGAGATATCCATTCATCATTCTGATGATAGATGACTGGTTCATCCAGAAGAAAGAGGTAAGTACATTTGGTTCGAAGCTCACGCATGTTTTCCATTGCTGACAGAAGAAAAGCATATTCATCATCCATACAGTCATTCAGATTTCTGGCTAAGTAAGGAATAAACCAGGACTTTCTCTGAAAGTTGATCAGTTCAAGTTTCATATTTGTGATTGTGCGATTTAACTTATGAATCTGTTCAGTAAGGTTTACAGGAGTACTGCGGATTTCCGGAATTTTTTCCTGACATCCACAGGATTCTCTGACACATAGAGAAACAGGAACTCTTCGGGACAAAACTTCACTGCCATCCAGTTTGGCTATCAGATCATAGACAGCCATTTTTCCCATCAGGACGCCATCCTGCTGAATGGTTGTAAGAGGAGGCTCCATACCGGAAGCACGCTCGCAGTCATCAAAACCAGTAATGAGGATATCCTTGCCAACTTTAAGACCACGTTGTTCACACACGCGGTATCCGGAAAATGCCATTTCATCATTTGCAAATACGATGGCCTGTGCATCCGGATTATCATCCAGAAGGTGCTGAACCTGGCGGTCAACAAATTCAGAGTAGTCACCCTGTGCGATCATCTGTGGAGTGACCGGCAGATTGTGTGCAGCCATTCTTTCAAGATATGTGTTTTTGCGTTCATTTGCATCAGTATTCTGAGAAGGACCCGCTACAAAAAGAATTTTTCGACAATGATGCTCATTGATCAGATGCTCCATGACCATGTGGATTCCGTTTTTGTTGTCGCAGATCAGGGAATGACAGTTTGGAGAATGAACAATCTCTGTAAGAAATACTGTAGGAATCGAATTAAATTTCAATGCAAATCTTTCCGCAGTTTCATTCTTTAATTGAAGCCCAAGAGTTCCGTAGTTGATGATCAATCCGTCAAGACCACCGATAAGACTGTAATCGTGGATAGTTTTGAATTGATAATCAAAAGAATCTTTGTGAGTTCCACCTAGCAGATCTTCAAAGAAATCTTTGGTCTGTGTTCCGAGAAAAAAACACACATTAACATTTAATTCTCTGGCAGCTTCGGTAATGCCGCGGATATGTTCTTTGGGAAAATAAGTATGCACGCCACCAATAAGAATGCCGATATTGTAGCGATCAGATGTCTTCATTTTTTTTAGGCCTCCATATGCAAGTGAACAAGTTATTTTTTTGTATATTATACCAATAATATATCATTAATACAAAAAAATACATATGAAAAATCCACAAAATAAAGCACAAAAAAAGGAAGAACAGCGTTGAGTTCTTCCTTTTTCGAAACATACCTGATTCTATTAAATTGCGTCCAGTGCCTGAGCGATATCTGCGTCGTGCGCCTGGCGGCGCACGTTTCTTTTATAGGAAAGACAGCCTGCGGCGTTCTCCTAAATAAAAAAATGCCCGCACGGAGGCGGGCACAACGACAAGACGCTTCTTGGATTAGAAGATATAAAAGCCTTCCTCTCCAAAATCGTCATCAAGTTCGTCATCATTTAGACTTATTCATTTTGAAGAACATACGTGAGACGACACTGGTAACAGTGAAAGAGGCAGTCGAGCAGAGTACGGTCTTCAAGAAAAAAGTCACGAAGGTTTTTATCAATAGTAAAAACACAATGGCGGTGCTAGACATTAACAAGTTTAAAAGACATGGAAGTAGTGCGTTCCATGGAATACTTGTTTCCGCAGGTAGGGCAGAAACAGCTTCCCGCAACTGGTTGATGTAGATAACCTGCAGGCGGTACATTTTGGGAACATTGACCAGTGGCTTGAAGAGAGATAAAAGGAAAGTGATTTTGAAAAAGTAAAAGTGATAAAAAAATTCTTCTATTGTTATTGTATGGAAATGAGATTGCAGAGCTTGCTTGAGCGTGGTAAAATATATAATCATATCTGTATTGAATAAAATCTGAAATTGAGTTACTTAAAAAAGTGACGTTGATAAAAATCCAAAAGAGAGTAAAGAATGAATGAAATAGGATATCATGGAACCTGTTCAAAACACAAAGACAGTATAGAAAGCAATGGATTTGATCCTGCGAAATGTAACTATCGTGCTGATCATTGGTTGGGACAGGGAGTATATTTTTTTGACGATTATGAGAAAGCATTATGGTGGTCTGCAACAGCTGTTTTACATAATAACGATTTTGGAAGAGTGATTTTTAGGGCGACTATAGAAGCACCGGATGAAGAAGTATTGGATTTGGATGATAATAAACAACTGGATGCATTTTTCGCTGAGATTATCCAATGCATAGATGAAATTAAAAAAAAATGTTCTGGAAATATGCCTGTATTTGATGATAAAAATTTTCGTGCTCTTTTCTTTGATTATTATAAGCAAAAAAAGAATATCGCTGTTATTACCAGAACATTTCAGAAAGATTATGCAGGTTATACAATGCGAAGAAACAAAAAGGATAAAGAATTACAGAAGAAAATAGTGAATATTACAGGCCTTGGATTTAATGAACGTCAAATTTGTGTTTCAAAAAAAGAATGTATTAAATCAACAAAACTAATATATAATGAAGAAGAAGAGGTGATTTAATGTTAGATAAAGAATTGTTCTTTTCATTGTGCGAGAAGTATAATGTTGAATTGAGTAAAACTGCTAAAACTCCTATGATAAGAGATGCAGAGGGAGTGCATGCAATTACAGAGGAAGATGTAAAACAGATTTTGACGCCGCCTCAGAAGTATTTTGATTATTCGAATAACAACATTAATACAAGTAATGTAAAGCCAGAGTTTGATTTTATGGATGATTACGCAACTGCATGCTAGGAGAAAAAATATGGAAGTCAGATCTAAATATGAAAGTGCTCTTATTTTAGACAAAGTTGAAATTATAGAAAGTAGCTTTAGAAAAAAAGATGGATCGTTAGATGATCTGGAATTAGGAGTTCAGGTTGATCATAGTCTGAATAAAATCGGTGATGATAAGTTTGAACTTATTCTTACAACTAAAGTTGCAGATCAAGATGAAAAAGTATGTGTTTGGGTAAAAGGAAGAGCAATATTCAATACTCAGCAGGAAAACATGAGTATTCTTGAAAGAAATGCTATTGCTATTCTGTTCCCATATATTAGAAGCTATATTTCTACCATAACAACTCAGCCGGGAATGGCACCTATTTTATTACCGGCAATGAATATTGTTGCGATGCTGAATGATCAAAAGAAAAATTAACATAAATGCTGTTGACATCAGTATATGGATTATAGTACTCTTAAAAAAGAAAGAAACGGGTTTGTTACCGTACGGCTATTGCCTGGGTGGGGTGCTCGTTTCTTTTTTTATAAAAAATATAGTTGTTGACCTGAAAACTTGCATGACTACATAAATTTATAGATATTTATAATCAGAAATGAAGCACTTGTGCATGTGTTATTTATTACTGTTAATCTTACGGAGTGATATCAGGTGAAAGTAAGTAAATTGTGTTGACACTGACATTTGGCAGAGTAGAATAAAAAAACAGAAAAGGAAAATTTTTGTAAAGCTGTTTGTTTGATACAAGCAGTTTTTTTTTTACAGAAAAAGTGAACAATAATGAAAGGACAAAACACCTGAAATACAGGTGAATCTATCAGGAGGAAAAAACAATGCCAGGATATCTGATCAAAGATACAACAAAAGAAGAACGTAAACAGATCGTAGAGGAATCTCTGGGAAATATCTCCGCAAACTGTGATGGTTGTATGGCGAGACTTGCGGATATGTATCAGGATTATATTGATGGAAAAAAAAGAGATCCGTGAGATCAATATGGAGTTCAATGCCAGATATGTCCGTGGAGATATGGATAAAGAGGAAAAAAGAAGCTGTCCGATGTAGAGGAGTAAAACAACATGATAAAACTGATCGCAACAGACGTAGACGGAACTCTTGTAAAAGACGGGACCATGACTATCAATCCGGAATATATGACAGTGATCCGGAAGCTGACTGAGCTGGGAATCACCTTTGTGGTGTGTTCCGGGCGGCAGTATGACAGTGAGAGGAAGCTGTTTGAGCCGGTGAAGGATCTGGTGTATTTTGTGTCGGATGGCGGTACGGTGATCCGGAAGAATGATAAGATCCTGAAGGTACATACACTTCCGGATGAGGTTTGGAAACGCATGCATCATATGGTGAAAGAAAAAATGCCGGAATGTGACTGCTTTATTGCCACACCGGAGTGCTGCTATGCGGAGAATGAGAATGGAAGGATGTTCCGGTGGCTGCGGGATTCCTATGGTTATGATATGAGAAAAGTGGATGATCTTTCTTCTCTTCAGGGAAAACAGGTGCTGAAATTCTCTGTCTATCACCCGGAACGGTGCGAGGAGCTTTGTGCACCGTATTTTACACCGGCATGGAGGGATAAGGTAACACTGGCGGCTGCCGGAAAAGAATGGATGGACAGTACTCCGCCGGAGGGCGAAAAAAGTACAGCTGTCGAATTTATTCAGAAACAGTTAGGAATTTCTCCGGAGGAAACCTGTACATTCGGAGATAACCTCAACGATATTGCCATGCTCCAGAAAGCGGGAATGAGCTATGCAGTAGCCAATGCCAGAGCGGAAGTGCAGACAGCAGCCAGGGAAGTATGTCCGTCATACAGTGAAGATGGAGTCCTACAGATCCTGAAAGGGATTGTTTCTGAAAGCGGAAAACAATAAAGATACATAAAATATGTGCTTTCGGTAAAGAAAAGTCACCGGCCAGGGGTTGACTTTTAAAAACAATTCTGTTAAATTGAAAAAAATTGAAAATTTTTAATTCCATGAGGGAGTAGTTCGCACGTAAGTGTGATTTGTCAACAGACCCGGTTTTTTCTGAAAAACCTGGCAAATCTTAAAGAATGAGACTCATGTATGCTTTGTTATATTTTATTGTAGCAGGCATACATGGGTCTTTTTTATGTAACAAAAGAATGCCGGAAAGAATTTTTTTCAGCAGGGCGGGCGACAATGAATCTCCGGGTTATGGGAAATAAAAAAAGAAAGTGAGAAGAAAAATGGAAAATCTGGTAAACAGTTCACCGCTGATCCTTGTGTTAGTTTTTCTTGTGATCGGCTTTGTGTTCCTGATGAAGGGTGCGGATTTCTTTGTAGAAGGAAGCTCCAGTATCGCAAAAGGCTGAAGGTGCCGCCGATCATCATAGGACTTACTATTGTGGCAATGGGAACATCACTGCCGGAAACCGCAGTCAGCGTTACGGCGTCACTGGTCAATAACAATGAGCTTGCGGTCAGCAATGTGGTAGGTTCCAATATTTTTAACCTGATGGTGGTTGTTGGAGTCTGTTCCATCCTGACGCCGATCCTTGTACAGAAGGAAACCATCCGAAGGGATATTCCGTTTTCCATGATCTGTGCGCTCCTTCTTCTGGGGCTTGGAATCCTGGCAGCAGGAGATACGATCGGAATGAGACTTGGTCATCTGGATGGAATGATCCTGCTGGGATTTTTTGCAGGTTATATTGTGGCAATGATCCAAAGTGCCATGAAGGCCAGAGCAGCAGGAAAAAACGTGGACATGGAAGGAATGGAAGAGCTGGAAGGAGAAATCGGCATCCTTTCCTGGCCGAAGAGCATCCTTTTTATTGTGGGAGGCGCACTTGCCATTGCCTTTGGCGGAGATCTTACCGTGGATGCTGCCAGCCGCATTGCCATTGATCTTGGAATGAGTCAGACACTGGTGGGACTGACCATTGTTTCCATCGGAACTTCCCTTCCGGAGCTGGTGACTTCCGTGGTTGCAGCCAGAAAGAACGAAGTGGATATGGCTGTGGGAAATGCGGTAGGCTCCAATATTTTCAATATTCTGATGGTTCTCGGAGCTGCATCTGCCATCAATCCGGTGGCACTGATCCGGGAAAATATTATTGATATTGTCATACTTATCGTGTTCTCGCTGATCGTGTGGATCTACGCGGCCACAAAGCAGAGGATCAGCCGGAAAGAGGGAATTTCCATGGTGTGTATGTACCTGATCTATGCAGGGTATATTATCTGGAGATAGCTGCTGTGGGCATGCAGTTGGTCCGACGTGGACAATAGTATCGTATAGAGTTTATACCAATGCAAAATTTATAAGAAAAGCTCCAACTGTATCAATATCGGGATACAGTTGGAGCTTTTCTGTAATTATGCTCATTTGCACTCAGAAGAGAAAGCTTTTTTTGAAGATTCTTCTGAAGCGTTCTTCTGATGTGGTGTCATATCATCACTGTCCGTCATCAGATATTTCCGGACGGCAAAAAGAATGGCGATACCGATGATCCCGATCAGTGTCTGTACAGGATCGAGATGTTCCACGACCATCTGCCTTGCTGTTGCAAAAAGCAGGACTTCGACAACAGTCTGGGCGGAATGGCGGCAGAGCATTTTTACAAACTCCACACCGACTACAAGGGACAGTGCCTGCGACAGGAAACTGGTAAAAAAGCTGGTGTCCATATCCATGACGGAGGTACCGGCAGTTGTAAGGATCAGTCGGAGTCCGGACAGTGCGATCACGATAATGATCACGATGGATAACATGATCTCTGTGTAACGGGCTGTGTTGTAGATCAGTTCATTAAAATGCTTGCGGATATTGTGGTTAACTGCGGTTCTGTCTTTCATGGGAAGTTATCCTTTCTTTTTCGCAGAAGCGGGATGATCGATAAAACGGGTTGTAAAATAGCCGAATACGCAGGTGATGACAACCATACATGGCAAAAACAGCCAGAAGCGCTGCTGGCTCATGGTGTTGAACATGGAGCATTGGCCTGCAGGATCATAATGATGGGCATATGCCACAGATAGATCCCGTACTGGTTCCGTGCCACGAAATACAGTGGACGCAGAAATCTGAAATCCATTTCCGGCAGGAGGGAGAATCCCACAAGTAGTATACTGAGCAGGACCGCCAGGATGGAATGGGCCGGATAACCGGAGGGAGCAGTGCCATAAAGCCCGTGACTGTGATAATAAAAGATCCATACCAGGATCAGTGCGGCGCTTGCAATAGAAACCGGAAGTCCAAGCTTCAGTCGGTAATCCTGCATACGATCTCCGGTCTGTTTCCAGAAAGCGGCAGCAGCCATTCCCAGCACGAAATTATCCAGCGCAGAGAATACCTGACGCTCGTATACAAAATATACAGAGGTATCTGAAACACCAGAAGCGTGGAGATAACGGACGACTGCGAACCGGCAGATAACAGTGAAAACAATGGACACAATGGCAGAGACGAGCCAGTTTTTCCGGACTGCCTTATAAAGGAACGGGGCAATCAGATAAAACTGAAAGATCACGCCCATTGTCCACAGCGCACCATTGATGGAACCATGAGTCACCGGGGAAAAGTTTTCCGTAAAAGTATAATACGCCAGGATATGCCGAAGTCCCTCATTGCTGAACATCTGTGTGGACATAAAGATCAGAAGGACCGTGATACATACATAATACTGGGGCATAATGCGGATGCAGCGCTTTTTCATAAAAGCCCGCCAGCCGGGGAGACAGCCTCGCGCCTCCGAAGAAGAAAGGGAAAGATAGATCCCATATCCGCTTAACAGGAAAAACAGTGTAACTCCTACTTCGCCTCCAAGAGTCAGAAGTGTGTGGATGGCTGTATGCGACTGCCATGGCTGCCCGGACAGAACGTAGCAGTGATACAGCATAATGTAGAGGATCGCCCCCGCACGGAGCAGATCGATATTTTTGATACGCTTCATAAATAAATCCTTTCCTGAAAAAAATAAGTCTGCCCCATGACTGAAACGGGCAGACAGAGATAAGTTCAGTATAGCATGAACGTGGGAGATTGGAAAGCTGTCGGAGGGAAAATTTACTATTGTAAAAAACGAACACAAGTTTGTATAATGGAAAATATAAGAAACGAACATATATTCGAAAAAAAAGAGGAGCGTGAGAAGTGGTGGACATCGAAGAAAGAACACCCGACAGAAAAGCAATACGAGTACATTGCCCGAGTTGCTCCAACAGCAGATTGTTCGAGCTGACAGGTGACTGTTCCAGAATCCTCCGGATCAAATGTCCCAGATGCAGAAAAGAGGTGGAGATACAGCTGGCACATTGCAATGAACAGCGATACAGAAAGCAGATCTTTTATTACAGAACACATAAGAGATAAGAAAACCACATAAAAACTGAGTGAGAAGCCGGCCGGCAACTGTAGATTGCGTAAGAGCCAGACTCAAAGCCAGGAAATACTTCCCTGATTTTAATATCAGGGGTTTTTTCCTGGCTTTTTTCTTGTTAGGGCAAGGCCCTGCTTTGCATTGTGGAGTTTTTCGTTGATCCGAAAAACGGAACTTTGGAAAACATGGCTGATTTATGCTTCTAAAAACTCAAGAATCTCTTGTTTTGTCCAATGATTAAATCCCATCTTCGCCAGGGTCCTTCCAGTTTTCATATAATTTTCATCATTATAATAAGATGCTATTGTTACAAGTGCCTTTGCAATCGGAACATCTACACCGCACAATCTGCAAGCTCACAAAACGGAACAAACAAATATGGAACATCTTCCGTAATATAACGAGCTTTTGATGTGTTAGGTGCATTTTTTATTTTAGAATGAACACTCGACTCACGATTAAAGTCATAAATACATTTTGCATGCGATGCGTAAAGAACATTATTTGCTTCCAGCTCTGTTCTCAAATGCATATGTAAACTATCTCCAACTGCAAGACGTTCTAAATCCAATGCATCCTCAACTTTTGCGACCGCTGTAGAGCAACAATCCGCATAAAAATTGAACTGACCATCAAAGTTCTCGCACAGACCCATGTTCAAAATTGACAATACCGGATGTGCACCAAAATTGATATTTTCAAAAGCAGCCACAATAGGATTTGATAAAAATTCCGGTCGAATCGGGAATACCTCATTAACCAAATTCATCAATTCTGGAGTTTTCTTACTATTCGGGAATATGCTCATTGGCATAAATTCCTTTACACCCATAATAGCTACAGCACCAGCATGAGCTAAACGCGTTGCCCAAGGCAAGCTAATGGTATCTAAAAATGTGATGTCCATACCCGCTTTCTCTGATTTCTGAAGGCATTTGTTCAAGATTAATCCACCATAATTTCCAGGAACAATAAAGATTTTCATGCCATCTCTTAAATATGGAATCATACTATTGAACATAATTTCCTGCGCAAAGGAAGGACAAACCATCATAAAGATATCTGAAAATTCCATAGCAGCCTTAATATCTGTAGTTGCCAACGCAATTTTTGAGAATCCTGCATTTAACATAGGACATTCATGTAGTTCAGCAACGGCCTCAATTCCCCCTGTTTCATTAACTGCATTAATCTGAGCCGGAAAATTAGGGGAATCATAAATACAGACATCATGCCCCATCTGGCCCAAACTATATGCCATTGCCATTCCGCCATTTCCTGCACCAATCACTGTGATTTTTTTCGTTGTTTTCATAATGCAATAATCTCCTTTTCCTTTTTAATATATTAATATAATTTTATAAAAGCACTGCAATGGTTACGATAGTACTAACAATTGCAATCACAATAAAGAAGAACGGAAGAACTGCCTTTACCCAACGTGGAAAAGGAACTCCTGCAATTGCTAATGCCCCCATGAGAACCGCCTGCGTAGGTGAAATAAGATTCATAGTTTCAGAACCAGCTGCACAAACCATGACTGCAAATTCTTTACCAACACCAAGAAATTCACCTAATGAACCAATAATGGGAATGGTTGCCGTTGCTAATCCTGATGATGATGGAATAAAAAAAGACAAAAATATGTATACAATATATGCAAGAGCTGGGAATACAACTCTGCTAACACCACTCATTAAGATTTCTCCAAAATGAAGAATTGTATCCATAATCAAGCCATCTGTCATAATGACAGATAGACCTTTCGCGCAGCCTAGAGTAATGGCAACTCCCAGAATATTTTGACAGCCTCCAACAAACAGGGAAATCATTTCCTTTTCTTTCATATGAGACATTTTGCCAATAATAACAGCTGCAAGCAGAAAGATTACAGTGAGTTCTTTCATTCCCCAGCCTCCCAAGGGCTGCATGTTTCCAATGAGACGTCCCACTAATGGAATTTGACAAAGATTTTCGTGAATATTATCAAATACGTAAATATTGAATTTACTGCTCCATGGAATGATTGCTAAAATCATTACGATAAAGGAAGAAGCAAACACTGTTAAAATAGCTTTTCTTTGTCTGGTAAATTCAGGAATATCATCGGTACCTAATTTATGAATATGTGATTCTATTTCATCGCGTATATCATAAACAACCGATTTGGTCGGATCTTTACGAACCTTCTCTGCATAATGCATAGTAAAAAGAATAGAAGCGATTACTGTGGCTATATAAATAACAACTCGAATCAGCATACCATCCGCAAGAGAAATTCCGGCAATATCAGAACCTATTCCTACCGAGAAGGATTGATCAACGCACCAACAATTCCCGCTCCAGATCCAAGGAATAAAACCATACAAGCAGTCACTGCATCATAGCCCATTGCAATAAACATCGGAATAAGAATCGGATAAAATGGAATAGTTTCTTCCGAAAATCCAACGTTGTTCCACCAATGGATGCGATAAACATTACTATAGGAATCATTAGTTTTTCTCGACCATTTAAACGATTGATCACATACATAAGACCTGCATCAAGTGATCTACTCTTTCCTATAATTCCCAAACATCCACTTAACACGAATACAAATAAGATAATGTCAATTGCACCACGGAATCCTTGCATTGGTGCAGCCAAAATATCCCAAATTCCCTGTGGATTCGATTCTACCTGCATATAAGTTCCCGCTACCGGAACATTATCCACACGAGTATATTCGCCCGCAGGAATAAGATGTGTTAAAATTGCCAACACGATCGTCAGTATTATCAAAATACAAATTGATGATGGCATTTCAAATTTTTTCTTTCTTACTTTTTGCTCTGAATCTTTCATAGTTCCTCCCATTTTTATATTAT
>ENA-OPZM01000218-OPZM01000218.1-human-gut-metagenome-genome-assembly--contig:-NODE-218-length-24737-cov-8.003129_pt1 | contig 24737 bp, 32 predicted proteins | sample MGYA00242478_ERZ504493 | MGnify/ENA primary metagenome ERZ504493 (study PRJEB26092, sample SAMD00036227) | human gut metagenome | host: Homo sapiens | study: EMG produced TPA metagenomics assembly of... | reverse complement strand
CGCGGCGTGGTAGCTGCCGATCAGGGCAGGTGCACATCCGTCAGGCCGTCAAAGTCGAACTCCACTGCGTCAAGGCTGCCGCCTCGTATTTCAGCCTGCTGAATCCACCTCAGTCAGCTCGGCATGCTTTTCAGCACAGACGCGGCGGATAACAATATCTGCTTCCGGCACACCGCCGTAGCTCACCACCGGACAGCCTTCCTTGATGATCCCCGCCTTGGCGGCGGCAATGTCCGCAAGGGTGGGGCCAAGCTCCTTCACATGATCCATACCCAGTGCCGTGATGACTGCGCACTCCGGGGCATCAATGACGTTGGTGGAATCCAGCGTGCCGCCAAGGCCCACCTCCAGCACCACGATCTCACATTTTTGCTGGGCAAAATAGAGCATCCCAAGCGCCGTGATGATCTCAAACTCGGTGGGCACATCTTCCATGGCATCGGCGGCGGGCTTTACCTGCTCCACCAGTTTCACCAGCTCTTCGTCCGGGATCTGCACGCCGTTGATCTGGATGCGCTCGTTGAAGCGGTTGATGAAGGGCGAGGTGTACAGGCCCACCCGATAGCCCGCGGCCTGCAGGCAGGACGCCATCATGGCGGCGGTGCTGCCCTTGCCGTTGGTGCCAGCAACATGCACGAATCTGAGCTGTTTGTGCGGGTCGCCCAGTGCGGCCAGCAGGGTGCGGGTGCGCGTCAGGCCGGGCTTGTGGCCGGCCCACTGGACCGCATGGATGTATTCCATTGCCTGTTCGTAATTCATTGTAATGCCTCTTTTTACTTTTTCACCATCTTCATCAGGGTACGGTTCTCCAGCAGGATGCGCAGCAGCACAGTGTTCACCGCAGCCAGGATCAGTGCATTGGGGATGCGCACTGCCAGCGTTGCCCACGGGTAGCCGTAGAAGATGCGCAGTGCCAGCGAGGTGATGACCATGGAACCCACAAAGTGTCCCAGCAGCACGCTGATCTGCAGCCGCAGGCCGGTGCGCAGCCCGGGCAGCTTCTGCCATGCAAGCCCCGCCACCAGACCAATGGCACCCGCGCCCAGCGTGATGAGCGGTTGATGGCGTAGCTGCCAGCACGCCGCCGATCATATCGGCCACAGCGCCCACGGCAAAGCCTGCTCCCGGGCCGAACAGCAGCGCTGCCAGCAGCACCGGCAGGCTGCCAGATTGAACCGCACAAAGCCGGTGGAGATGCTCAGCACCCGGCTGAACACGATGCTCATTGCCACCAGCAGGGCCAGCATGGTGAGCGTGCGGACGGAATTTTTCGAGTTGTTCATATCAACTGTCCTCCTTGCAAAAGGAATACCGGGCGGGCGGTCTGCACAAACAAAAACGCCCTCCCTGTGACAAACCGCACAAAGGAGGGCGTGAATCCAACAACTTTCACTTCCGGGCGGGACGCAAGCCGTCTCGCCTGCACCCAAGTCCATGCAGCAGCGGGATGCAGACCATGCACCGCGGGTACACCTTCGTCCACAGCACAACTCCCCGTTGATGCGGCACTTAACGCACATGGTCTTACTCTGTTGATGGTTTTATTATAGTCCTTTTGCCACAGCCATGCAACCGCCTGCACAGACAACTTTGCCAAACCACCTCGTCAAATTTTAGCAGTTGTGCATAGCATCTGCCGGGTTTTGGCCTGTGTCCCCTTTTCATTTGCCGCATAACGTGGTAAGATGGGTTTAACCTTAAATATGGAGTCTTCTCCCGGAAAGGAATGTTTCCCGATGAAATTCAACGAAATGACCTATACCCGCCCGGACATCGGTGCCCTGCTGGCCCGGTGCAAAGAGCTGGCCGCAAAGGCCGCTGCCGCACCGGACGGCGATGCCCTTGTCCAGCTCTACTATGAGCAGAGCGAAGCCTTTGCAGAGTACAACACCGCCGCGAACCTTGCCAACATCCACTACACCTGCGACACCCGCGATGAATACTGGAAGGCTGAGCAGGACTTCTTTGATGCCAACGGCCCCGCCGTGACCAACGCCAGCGTGGAGATCAGCCGCGCTTTCCTTGCGAACCCGCATGTGGATGCCCTGACCGAAAAATTCGGCACCACCTGCGTGGCCGGCATGAAGAATGCCGTCCTCAGCATGGACGACCGCACCGTGGAGCTGCAGCAGCAGTTCAATGCTCTGGTGAGCCGCTACCAGCAGATCTACGGCGGCGCACTGGTGGAACTGGACGGCAAACAGCTCACCATCCCGCAGCTGGGCCCTTACAAGGAGGATCTGGACCCTGCCGTGCGCCGCGCCGCCTACGAGGCCGAGGCCGGTTATTTTGACGCCCACCGTGCCGAACTGGACGAGCTGTACGGCGAGATCGTGAAGAACCTGAATGCACAGGCCCGGGTGATGGGCTATCACGACTACAGTGAGCTTTCCTATGTGCGCATGAACCGCATCGGCTACGGCCCGGAGGAGATCCGGAAATTCCGCGATCAGGTGGCAAACGATGTGGTGCCCCAGCTGCAAAAGGTGATGGCCCTGCGTGCAAAGCGCACCGGCATTGCCCGCCCCACCTTCACCGATCTGCCATCATGTTCAAGGACGGCAATCCCAAGCCCATTCCCGCTACAAAGCCCGTATGGATGCCGCCCGCACCATGTACCATGAGCTTAGCCCGGAAACCGCCGAGTTCATCGACTTTATGCAGGACAACGAGCTGTTCGATGTGGAGAGCCGCCCCGGCAAGATGTCCGGCGGCTACATGACCAGCCTGCCCAGCTACAAGGCCCCCTTCATTTTTGCCAACTGGAACAACACCTCCGGCGATGTGGACGTGCTGACCCACGAGTGCGGCCACGCCTTTGAGGGCTATGTGGCCGAGCGTGATCCCGAAGTGCCCGCCGATCTGGAATGTCCCGGCATGGAGAGCGCCGAGATCCACTCCATGGCCATGGAGTTCCTGACCGCACCGTGGCATCATCTGCTCTTCGGCCGGGATACCGACAAATACGCTCTGCTCCACGCTGAGGACAGTTTTGTGTTCCTTGCTTACGGATGCGAAGTGGACGAGTTCCAGCACATCATGTACCAGAACCCGGACCTGACCCCCGATGAACGCAATGCCGAGTGGCTCAAGCTGGAAAAGAAGTACCGCCCGTGGATCGATTTTGCCGGTCTTCCCTTCTATGGCCGCGGTGCAGGCTGGCAGCGTCAGCTGCACATTTATGAGTGCCCCTTCTACTATATCGACTACTGCCTGTCCACCATGGCCGCACTGCAGTTCTTCCTGCTGAGCCTGACCGACCACAAGGACGCATGGCAGCGCTATCTGCGCCTTGTGCGCCGTGCAGGCATGGCCAGCTACACCGAGCTGCTGGAGACTGCCGGACTGAAAGTTCCCTTTGAGGAGGGCAGCATCAAGGCATTGCCCAGCAGATGACCGACTGGCTGGAAGCCCATCAGGTATAATTTCCGGTTTTTCCTGTCATTTCGATGCGAAAAAGCATTTCACGATTTTTCTTGTTTCTACGGACAAAATCTGATATACTTTAAGAGAGTACATTCCATTTTGTCAGATCGAAAGGAGCTTCTCATGAAATCGACAGGATCCTTCAAGCGCATCCTTGCCGTCCTGTGCACTGCCGCACTGCTCACCTGCAGTGTCTCCGCTTTGGCCGTCAGCCCCGCAGACGTCTCTGCCTCCGCCTCGCTTTCTGCCGTAAATTCGGTCTCGGAGGCGCAGCTGCGCTCTGCCCTGTCCAAGCTCACTGTCACCTATGACAGCGAGGCCGAGGCTGGCAGATCGATTCTCCCTACGAGGAGGCCAGCATGGAAAAGGCTCCTGCGGTCTGTACCCCTACCTGTTCGTTACCAACGATGATCCCACCGTGTATCTCAGTCTGGGCATGACCTACTTCGGCAATAAAAAGCTGGACATGAAATCTGTTCGGGTAGAGACCGAGGATAACTACTACGACTTCACCTGTGGTGAAGAGTTCATCGGCGGCTACGACAACGACCTCAAGGCATGGTTCGCCTATGAGCTGTTCGATATGGACGACGAGACCAGCTGGCTGAACGAGTGGCTTGCCGCCAAGAGCGTCACTGCCACCTTTACCGGCAAGGACGGCTCCACCAAGACCTACACCCTGACTAAGGACAACCTGCAGGCCATCCGCGACATCCTGAATGCCTACGACACCCTGCTCGGTTCCGATGTTTCCACTGCCCGCGTTGTGCTGCGCAGCCTTGTAAAGTAAACATTATCTGCTTACAGCAAAAGCCCCCGGAACGTTTCACACCGTTCCGGGGGCTTTGTGTTATGCCTTATTCAGGTTCAGGCACTTCTCTTACAGGTTGAAGTAGCGCTTTGCGTTGTCGAAGCAGATGCCCTTGACGATCTTCTCCAGAGCCTTCTCGTCGTTGGGATACTCGCCATCCTCGACCCACTGGCCGATGATGTTGCACAGGATGCGGCGGAAGTAGTCGTGACGGGTGTAGCTCAGGAAGCTGCGGCTGTCGGTCAGCATGCCAACGAAGTTGCCCAGCAGGCCCAGGCTTGCCAGACGGGTCATCTGCTCTTCCATGCCGATCTTGTGGTCATTGAACCACCATGCGGAGCCGTGCTGGATCTTGCCCGGCACCTCGCTGTTCTGGAAGCAGCCCAGAATGGTGCCGATCTGTGCGTCGTCGGCGGGGTTCAGGCTGTAGATGATGGTCTTGGGGCACTCGTCGGTGTCGTTCAGGGCGCTCAGCAGGCTTGCGATCTCGCCGCCGCAGGTAGCGGTGTTGATCATATCAAAGCCGGTGTCGGGTCCCAGCAGAGCGTTCATCTTGCGGTTCACGCCGCGCAGGCAGTTGTAGTGGATCTGCATGGCGATGCCCAGACGGTGATACTGCTTGCCCAGATGGATCAGGATGTAGGTCTGGTACTTCTCAGCCTCTTCGGTGGTGCAGGTCTCGCCGGCCATCACCTTCTGGTAAATGGCGTTGACCTCTTCCTTGGTGGCCTCACGGTAGGGGATGTAATCCAGACCGTGGTCCGAAGCGCGGCAGCCCATCTCGGCAAAGAACTCGATGCGCTTGGTCAGAGCGTCGGTGACGCAGTCGATGCAGGCCAGCTTTTCCTTGCCCACAACAGCGGCCAGCTTGCCCATGTACTCGGCAAAGCCGGGCTTGTTGATGTTGATGGCCTTATCGGGGCGGAAGGAAGGAGCCACGGTGAACTTGATGGTGGGATCTTCCTTGATCTTCTTGTGCCAGTACAGATCATCGATGGGGTCATCGGTGGTGCCGATGAAGGCCACGTTGGACTGCTCGATCAGGCCGCGGACGGTCAGCTTGGGATCGTGCTGCAGCTTGTCGTTGCACAGGTTCCACACTTCCTCAGCGGTGTCGCCGTTCAGCACGCCGTCGTAGCCAAAGAACACATGCAGCTCGAGGTTGGTCCAGTGGTACATCGGGTTGCCGATGGCCATGGGCAGAGCCTCTGCAAACTTCTGGAAGCGCTCGCGGTCGGGCTTATCACCGGTAATGTACTCCTCGGGCACACCGTTGGAACGCATCACGCGCCACTTGTAGTGGTCGCCAAAGTAGCTGCCGTCCGGGTTGCGGCCGCCCAGCCATACCTGAGCGATGTTCTCAAAGCGGCGGTTCTCGTAGATCTCACGGGGAGGAATGTGGCAGTGGTAGTCGCAGATAGGCATATCCGCAGCGTAGTCGTGGTACAGATGCTGAGCAGTGGGAGACTGGAGCATGAATTCCTTATCCATAAATGCTTTCATGGGTCGATAACTCCTTTTCTCTGATGGTTTTTGTTAAAAATCCGTCAAACCTTGTGTACAACGGGGCGCCCGCCTGCACGGGCAGGTTTGTCTTACCTTTAGTATAACGGAAAACACGCATGTATACAACTGAAAAAGTGACAAATTTTCTAGCACACAATTGTGCTTTTCGCTGGAAATGCCCCAAATCGTCACCTTAAGGCTAAAAATATTGCACAAAGCTCTTGACTTATTTGTATACAACAGCATAAAATAGGGTAAGGAGCAGAGGGCAGACAAAGAGGCTCTCTGATAAGCAAAGCAAGTTTATAAAGGAGATCAACAAGATGGAAACTTTGAACTACAAGGTTCTGGAAGGCACCGGCTACAACGGCTACATCCTGAAGGATGCACCCGTCAAGGTCATGCAGTTTGGCGAGGGCAACTTCCTGCGTGCTTTCGTGGATTACTTCTATGACATCGCAAACGAGAAGGCCGGCTACAACGGCAAGGTCAAGCTGGTGCAGCCCATCAGCAACTTCCCCCAGATGGCAGACTGGATCAACGAGCAGGAGGGCCTGTACACCCTGTACCTGCGCGGCAGCGAGAAGGGCCAGAAGGTCGATGCAAAGCGCGTGATCTCCTGCGTGTCCGACTGTGTGTGCCCCTACATCGACGGCAAGTGGGACGAAGTGCTGGAACTGGCACGTTCTGCCGATCTCGAGACCATCGTTTCCAACACCACTGAAGCCGGCATCGCCTACACGCAGGGTGACAGCCAGTTCGATCAGGTTCCTCCCAACAGCTTCCCCGCAAAGCTGACCCGCGTGCTGTTCGAGCGCTACAAGGCATTCAATGGCGCTGCTGACAAGGGTCTGGCCATCCTGTCCTGCGAGCTGATCGACAACAACGGCAAGGAGCTGCAGAAGTGCTGCAACAACTACGCCAAGGATTGGAATCTGGAGCCTGCCTTCATCGACTGGATGAACAACGCAAACACCTTCTGCTCCACTCTGGTGGACCGCATCGTTCCGGGCCGCATCCGCGATCCCAAGGAACTGGCTGCCATGGAAGAGGCCAACGGCTACCATGATGCCGCTCTGGACGTGGGCGAAGTGTTCGGCGTGTGGGTCATCGAAGGCCCCGCTGAGCTGGAGGACAAGCTGCCGTTCAAGAAGGCCGGCGTGAACGTCATGGTCGTGCCCGATGTTACCCCCTACAAGAAGCGCAAGGTCCGCATCCTGAACGGTGCACACACCGGCTTCGTTCTGGGCGCATATCTGGCCGGCTTCGACATTGTGCGTGACTGCATGCACAACGACACCATCCGCGGCTTCATGAACAAGATGCTGCACGAGGAGATCATCCCCACCCTGCCGCTGGACAAGAAGGATCTGGAAGAGTTTGCTTCCGCTGTTGAGGACCGCTTCAACAACCCCTTCGTCAACCACGAGCTGATGAGCATCTCCCTGAACTCCACCTCCAAGTGGAAGGCCCGCAACATGCCTTCCTTCCTGGCTTACATCGAGGAGCAGAAACAGCTGCCCAAGTGCCTGACCATGTCTCTGGCAGCCTACATTGCCTTCTATTCCAGCGACATTCAGGAGCGCACCGCCGACGGCTGATCTGCAAGCGTCCTGCCGGCAACACCTACAAGATCCAGGATGACGCATGGGCACTGGACTTCTACTATGCACACAAGGACGACACCGCAGCCCAGCTGGTGCACGCCGTGCTGACCAACACCCAGATGTGGGATCAGGATCTGACCAAGATCGAGGGTCTCGAGGCCGCTGTGCTGGCTGATCTGGAAATGATCCGCACTCAGGGTGCTGAGGCTGCTACAAGAGCTGCCTGTAAGCCTGATTGTTTAAAAGAAACATTGCTTTGAGGTGTGAACCCTCTCAGTCCGCTTCGCGTCCAGCTCCCCCGAGGGGGGAGCTTTTGCGGAAACGTAAAGTTTTCATCGCAAAGACCTCGCCTTCGGGAGAGGTGGCATCGCATGGCGATGACGGAGAGGGTTCATTCCCTTTTGTGCGATACGATAAGGAGAACAACTATGCCGCAGGCAATTCATATCAGCCCCATCGACAACGTGGTCGTTGCTCTGCACCCCATTGCCAAGGGCACGCTGGTGGAAGTGGATGGTCTTTCCGTGACTGCTCTGGAGGACATTCCGCAGGGCCACAAGATGGCCGTGAAGCCCATCAAGAACGGTGAGAACGTGATCAAGTACGGCTTCCCCATCGGCCACGCCACCGCAGATGCCGCTCCCGGCAGCTGGATGCACACCCACAACGTGCACACCAACCTGTCCGGTGAGGTAGAGTACAGCTACAACCCCGCCCCGGATCTGGCTCCCCTGCCCAAGGTCGAGCCGGAGACCTTTATGGGCTTCCGCCGCAAGGACGGCCGCGCCGCCATCCGCAATGAGATCTGGATCATCCCCACCGTGGGCTGCGTCAACGACATCGCCAAGAAGATCGTTGCCGACAATCAGGATCTGGTCACCGGCTCCATCGAGGGCCTGTACACCTTCACCCATCCCTTCGGCTGCAGCCAGACCGGCCACGACCATGCACAGACCCGCAAGCTGCTGGCTGCGCTGGTGCGCCACCCCAATGCTGCCGCCGTTCTGGTGCTGCATCTGGGCTGCGAGAACCTGCAGCACGATCAGTTCGTGGAAGAGCTGGGCGAGTACGACCACGACCGTGTGAAGTTCCTCACCTGTCAGGAGGTGGACGACGAGTTCACCGCTGCCCGCGATATCCTCAAGGAGCTGGCTGCCTATGCCGGGCAGTTCAAGCGTGAGCCTATCCCCGTGTCCGATCTGGTGGTGGGCATGAAGTGCGGCGGCTCGGACGGCCTGTCCGGCATCACCGCCAACCCCACCATCGGCCGCTTCTCCGACATGATGGGCCAGCGCGGCGGTTCCACCGTGCTGACCGAGGTGCCCGAGATGTTCGGTGCCGAGGGCTTCCTGATGGATCGCTGCATCAACATGATGTTTTTGTCAAGGCTTGAGCACATGATCAACGGCTTCAAGGATTACTTCATCAGCCACAACGAGGTGGTCTACGATAACCCCTCTCCGGGCAACAAACAGGGCGGTATCACCACGCTGGAAGACAAGAGCTGCGGCTGCGTCCAGAAGGGCGGCACCGCCCCCATCATGGACGTGATCGGCTACGGTGATCCCGTTGTCACCAAGGGCCTGAACATGCTGTACGGCCCCGGCAACGATCTGGTTTCTGCCACGGCCATGACCGCCGCAGGCGCACACCTGATCCTGTTCTCCACCGGCCGCGGCACTCCGTTCTCGGCCCCGGCTCCCACCCTGAAGATCTCCACCAACACCCCGCTGGCCCAGAAGAAATCCGGCTGGATCGACTTCAACACCGGCGTGATCGCCGATGGCGAAAAGACCATCGACGAGGCTGCAAAGGACCTGCTGGATCTGGTCATCCGCGTTGCAAGCGGTGAGCAGACCAAGGCCGAGAAGCACGGCTTCCGCGAGATCTCCATCTTCAAGGACGGCGTCGTTCTGTAATCGTTTCGAGGCTGCTGTATGGCACTTTGGCTGTACGGCAGCCTCTTTGTGCATGAAAACGGAAGGGAAGTGTTTTTATGGCTATGACCACTCGCATGATGATCTATGCGTTTCTGCTTTACGGCGGCATTTTTGCCGCTATCGTGGCCGTTATTGCAAGGATCATAAAATATCTCATCCGCTATGGCATTGATTATTATTTTGAAAAACTGGCACAGAACCAGAAACATAAGGAGGACTGAACTATGAATCAGATCACCACCCGTTATGTCACCGAAAACGGTGCCTGCTATGAGCAGTACGTTATCACCGATGCTGAGGCAAAGACCGAGCTGGTCATCACCCCGGAGCGCGGCGGCATGATCACCGGCTTCTCCCTGAACGGCGAGGAGTACATCTGGACCCGCCACCCCAATTTTTCCGAGTGCAACCGCCCCCGCTTCGGCGTGCCGGTGCTGTTCCCCAACTGCGGCCTGCCGGATAACGGCGTGCACATCTTTGACGGCAAGGCATACCCCATGGAGAACCACGGCTTTGCGACCTGTGCGCATGGGATGTGGAAAGCGTCGGCCCGGACGGCGTGACCCTGATTTTGGAGTCCACCCCGCTGACCAAGTTCCTCTATCCCTTCGATTTCACCGTGCTGATGAACTATAACCTTGAGGCAACACTGCCGCCATCAACATGACCGTGATCAACGAGGGCGACACCAACATGCCCTTCAGCTTCGGCTTCCACCCCTACTTCAAGGCTTCCAAGCTGGAGAATGTGGACTTCGATATCAAGTGCGCCACCTGTTCCGAGAGCGCCAAGGGCGAGCAGCCCGCTGCCCCGGAAAAGATCACCCTCACCCGCAAGGAAGGTGCTGACAACAGCGTGCGCCTGCTGACCGGCGTGCAGTTCCCCATGACCCTCACCGACAGCGGCAACGGCCACAAGGTGACTGTGGATGCCGACGACAGCTTCGACCACGCCGTGCTGTGGCAGCAGGATGCCGAGAGCTTTGTGTGCATGGAGCCGTGGAACGGCTGGGCCAACAGTGTCAACGAGGAAGGCCGGCACGAGGTGCTGGAGCCGGACGAGGCCATGACCGCCGATTGGAGCATCACCATCGAGAAGGTCTAAGCTTCATATCGTATAACAAAAGGACACACCGTGCAGGTGTGTCCTTTTTGTTATGATTCAGTTCTTTGCCGGAATGACAAAGCTTTTGTTCTCCGCCGGATCCCAGTAGAGCAATTCCACCCTGCCGCCCTGTGCCAGCAGTTTTTCCTTCGGCTCCTGCTTTTGCCAGCAGCGTTCCAGCAGCTTTCCATGTCGGCATCAGCAGACACCTTCTCCGGGCAGAGGGCGCTGCCCTGCCACCTGCCATCGGCATACAGACTCATCGCACCGGCATTGCCCGCCAGAATGGCTGCAATGTCCTTCTTCATGCGGTCGTAGTCGTACTCCACGGCCTTGTACTGCCCATGCCACAGACCGAAGAACACCGAGAACTCGCCGCCCAGTTCAATGAGCAAATTCTCATCATTGTGCGGGTTCTTGACCACAAAAGCCACATCCCCGTTTTCCATGTAGTCGAAGTCCGGCTCCTCATTCGTGTGCACGGTCACATGCTGGCTGCTCAGCGCCGCAAGCAGGTCCTCCTGCACGGCACTGGTATCCGGGATCTCATCATAATTGATATTTGCGTTCATGGGATGCTCCTTTTCTCTGTACTATTTGTGTTGTTATTTTTCACCAGACTGCACAGGTCTTCTTATTTTCCTTCATATTGCTGGATCATTTTTATACGCTGTGTAACAGAATCCATAAAACGGTTCACTCTACTTCACATTAGATCAATGCTTTTTGAATCTAACCATCGAACACACGACCTCGACACGATCCTGATTGTCCAAACTCAATTCAAGGTCATGGTCGATGATGGGCAGCTTGAACCGGACGGACTTCAGCCACTGTCCGTTGGGCTGGCGTTCCGGGTAGATCTGCACCTCATCGATCAAAATCTCCACCAGTCTGCGGCGTTCCGCCTCGGTCATGGTGGCATAAAGCTTGTCAAAGCAAATCAGGATCTTATAGATGTTGTCGCCTGTGATTTTGTCGGCTTCAATGGCCTGCTTCTTTGCCCGGGCATCCATCAGTCCATTTTCCACCTCTTCGATTTTATCGTACATCTTATAAAGGCGGTCGTCAAGGTCAGATTTTCGAGCGATAAAGTGCCGGTCGTCCGGGTCAAGGCTGTCGATCTCCTCCATAAGCCGGGATTTTGTGGAGTAGTGCTGCCGCAGCTGCTTCTCATAGGCGGCGATCTCCTGCTCAATGGCAGTGGTATCTACCTTCATGTGTAGACCTTGGTCTTTTCTGCTGCCATTTCCAGCACCTCCCGTTCGTACCGTCTTGTTCGGAATAGACTTTGCAGGCAAAGTCGTGTGCCAAAGGGCGCTGCTCTCGCCTGTCGCTCGGTCAAGCGCTTCAAAATGCAACGCATTTTGAGGTTGCCACTGGCGACCCGCGCCCCTTTGGATTCTCCGTTCACATTGTCCTACGGACGATGTGATTTTATTGTTGTAGCGATTCGCTTCATCCCGGTTTCGTCCCGGTTTGCAGAATGCCCTTGCAATCCGAAAGGAGCCGTGCTATAATGCCGCTGTAATTGAATCAGAAATCTTCAGGCAGGGTGCGATTCCCTACCGGTGGTACAGCCACGAGCCGTAAGGCATGATTCGGTGAAACTCCGAAGCCGACAGTACAGTCTGGATGAAAGAAGATACCAAGCGCAGAGCCCGCACGGTTCTGCGCTTGTGGAGGCTGCTCTGGGATGCGTTCGCATTCTGGAGCTTTCTTTTTTGCACAAGGGTCCCTTGTGTCTTTTCGGCTTGCCCTGAACGTTTTTGTTCAGGGCTTTTTCTTTTGGAGGCGACACGATGAACGACAAAGAGTATATGCGTCTGGCTTTGCAGCTTGCAAAAAAGGGTTGCGGATGGACATCTCCCAACCGATGGTGGGTGCCGTGGTCGTAAAAGAGGGCAGGATCATCGGACAGGGCTGGCACCAGAGATACGGTCAGGCTCATGCGGAGCGCAATGCGCTGGCATCCTGCACCGAAGATCCGCAGGGAGCGACCCTGTATGTGACATTGGAGCCGTGCTGCCATTACGGAAAGCAGCCGCCCTGCGTGGATGCGATTCTGGACGCGGGCATTCACCGGGTGGTCGTGGGTTCTGCTGACCCGAATCCGCTGGTGGCTGGAAAAGGAATTGCAATCCTGCGCGCACACGGCATAGATGTGACCGAAAATGTTCTGCAAGAGGAATGCGACGCGCTGAACAAGGTGTTCTTCCACTATATCACCACAAAACGCCCCTTCGTTTCCATGAAATACGCCATGACGATGGACGGAAAAATCGCCACATACACAGGCGCTTCCAAATGGATCACCGGGGAAATTGCCCGGAATCATGTTCAACGGCAGCGACACCGATTCCGCGGCATTATGGTGGGAGTCGGAACCATCCTAGCAGATGACCCACTGCTGACCTGCCGGATAGAGGGTGGCCGTGATCCCGTCCGGATCATCTGTGATACACATTTGCGGACACCGCTGCAATCACAGGTGGTCATGACCGCCAAACAGGTTCCGACCATTCTTGCGACCTGCTGCGGCGACCCGGAGAAGCAGGCGGCATATCAACAGGCCGGGTGCCGGGTCCTTTGTCTGGAAGCGCATTGCGGTCATGTGAATCTTCTGCAACTGATGGAACAGCTGGGGCAGGAGCAGATCGACAGCATTCTGCTGGAAGGCGGCGGAACCTTGAACTGGTCTGCACTGGAAAGCGGCATCGTGCAGCAGGTACAGGCTTACATTGCCCCGAAGCTGTTCGGAGGAAGGGATGCCAAAGCACCCATTGAGGGTGCAGGTGTCCCGCTTCCGGATGCTGCATTCCGCCTGAAGAACAGCCGATTGGAACAGCTTGGCAAAGATTTCCTGATCGAAAGTGAGGTGGAGTACCCGTGTTTACCGGAATCGTGGAAGAAGTCGGAACAATAAAATCCATCAATCGGGGACAGCATTCCGCCGTACTGACTGTTCGTGCAAAAACGGTTCTGGAAGGAACCAGGATCGGCGACAGCATCGCCGTCAACGGCATCTGTCTGACCGTCAGGCTGCTCTTCCCGGATAGCTTTGCTGCGGATGTCATGCACGAGACCTTGAACCGCTCTGCACTTGCACAGCTCACCGTTGGAAGTGCTGTCAATCTGGAACGTGCCATGCCGGCCAACGGACGTTTTGGCGGACACATCGTAGCAGGCCATGTGGATGGCGTCGGACGCATTGCTAATATCCGAAAAGACGATACGGCTATCTGGTACACCATTCATGCAGATTCTGCGATCCTTCGCTATGTCGTTGAAAAAGGCTCTATCACAATAGACGGTATCAGCCTGACCGTGGCTGCGGTGGAACCTACGGGCTTTTCCGTGTCCACGATACCGCACACCGTCCGTCAGACGAACCTGAACCAACGGCACAAAGGGGATTTTGTCAATTTGGAAACCGATGTTGTTGGAAAATATATCGAGAGGCTGCTTCCATCAGAAACACCGAAGCAAAACACGCTCACAAAAGAAATGCTGCTGCGCTGCGGCTTTTAAGGAGAGTTTACGATGAACTTCAATACCATTCCCGAAGCTTTGCAAGACCTGAAGCAAGAAAAATCATTCTGGTAACGGATGACCCCGACCGTGAAAACGAGGGGGACTTCATCTGTGCTGCCGAATTTGCCACCACCGAAAACGTCAACTTTATGGCGACCCACGGCAAAGGTCTGATCTGTATGCCGATGTCCGAGGCTTTCGTCCAGAAGCTGCAATTTCCGCAGATGGTGCAGCATAACACCGACAACCATGAAACGGCATTTACGGTGTCCATCGACCACGTTTCTACTTCTACGGGCATTTCTGCCGCAGAGCGTTCCATTACGGCGATGGCTTGTGTGGACGATCACGCAAAAGCAGAAGATTTCCGCAGACCGGGCCATATGTTCCCCCTTCTGGCAAAAAAGAACGGTGTGTTGGAGCGCAACGGTCACACGGAAGCAACCGTTGACCTGTGCCGTCTGGCAGGGCTGAAAGAATGCGGCCTGTGCTGCGAGATCATGCGGGAGGATGGCACGATGATGCGCACCGCTGAACTGGCAAAGCTGGCAGAGCGTTTCCAGATCAAATTCATCACCATCCGTGATTTACAGGAGTACCGCAAGTGTCACGATAAACTGGTCGATCAGGTGACGGCAGTGAACCTGCCCACCAAGTATGGCACCTTCAGAGCTTATGGTTTTGTGAGCCGCCTGAACGGAGAGCATCACATTGCACTGGTAAAAGGTGACATTGGCGATGGAAAGGATATTCTGTGCCGCGTCCACTCGGAATGCCTGACAGGAGATACATTTGGCTCTTTGCGTTGTGACTGCGGCCAACAGCTGGCCGCTGCCATGACGCAGATCGAAAAAGAAGACCGGGGTATCCTGCTCTATATGCGGCAGGAAGGCCGGGGCATCGGTCTGATCAACAAGCTGCGTGCCTATGAACTTCAGGAGCAGGGCATGGATACGCTGGAAGCCAATCTCGCTCTGGGGTTCCATGGAGATGAACGGGAGTATTATCTCGGCGCACAGATCCTCCGGGAACTTGGCGTAAAAAGCCTGCGCCTGCTTACCAATAACCCGGACAAAGTATATCAGCTCTCCGAGTTTGGGCTGGAGATCTCCGAGCGCGTACCCATTCAGATGACGGCGACCCCGTATGACCTGTTTTACCTGAAAACGAAGCAGGCACGGATGGGGCATCTTCTGGAATATTAACAACGAAAGAGGTATTTAAAAATGAAAACATTTGAAGGCAAGCTGGTTTCTCAGAATATCAAGGTCGGTATCGTAGCTGCCCGATTCAACGAATTTATCACGTCCAAACTTCTGAGCGGAGCAATGGATGGTCTGCTCCGGCACGATGTGCAGAACGCTGATATTCATGTTGCATGGGTTCCGGGTGCTTTTGAGATCCCACTGGTTGCCTCTAAAATGGCAAAAAGCGGAAAGTATGATGCTGTGATCTGCTTGGTGCCGTGATTCGCGGTTCTACCAGCCATTACGACTATGTGTGCAATGAGGTTTCCAAAGGCATTGCCACGGTCTCGCTGGAAAGCGGAGTTCCCGTCCTCTTTGGTGTTCTGACCACCGAAAACATCGAACAGGCCATCGAGCGGGCAGGCACCAAAGCAGGTAATAAAGGCTATGACTGTGCAGTCAGTGCCATCGAGATGGTAAACCTGCTCCGGGAAATGGATACCGCCGCAGAGTAAAATACACGCAGGAGTTTGCCATGATCGTTATAAAGACCCGACAGCCTGACCCGGAATTGGAGCAGAAGATCCGGATGCTTCTGGAACGAGAGCACATCGAGGCAGAGCAAATATCCATTGATTCATGGGAGAAGTTGGTTCTTCCGGGGCTTACACTGGACGGAATGGCCCACGAAGTGTCGTGCAACGGCAGAAAAGTCTCCCTTACACGACTGGAGTTCGATTTGCTGCTGATGCTTGCCTCCCACGAAGGACAAATCTTCTCAAAAGAAGAGCTTTTCCGTGCTGTGTGGGGACAAAACTGTGACGACACCTTAAAGGTCGTGGCAAATACCGTTTCCAATCTGCGAAAGAAGCTGGCCGGCTGCGGTAGCTTTATCCGCACTACCCACGGCGGCTATGCTTTTGTAAGCCAAAAGGAGAACGACCCGGCATGACCAGGATCTTATTTATTTGTCTCGGAAATATCTGCCGAAGCCCGATGGCGGAGTATGTGATGAAAGACCTTACGTCCAAGGCAGGACTATCCGAGCAATTTGAAATCGCATCAGCCGCCACCAGTGCATGGGAAATCGGAAATCCGGTCTATCCTCCTGCACGGCAGAAGCTGGCAGAACATGGCATCGACTGCAACGGCAAGACCGCCCGGCAGATGACCCGGCTGGATTATGCACGGTATGATCATCTGATTGGCATGGACGAAAGTAATCTGTGCGACATCCTGCGGCTTGTCGGCGGAGACCCACAGCATAAAGTCTCGCTGCTGATGGCGCATACGGATCATCCCCGTGAAGTGGCAGACCCATGGTTCACGGGAGATTTTGAAGCCACATGGCAGGATATACTGGAAGGATGCACGGCATTGCTTGAGGAACTGCGATCATAACAGATTATCATAAAAACGGACGGATGTCTGCCAGTTGACAGACATCCGTCTATTTTTTTATTTCAAATCATCTTAAAATACTTCAGTGCCTCCCGGATGGCTTTTTCCTTCTCCGGCGGGCACTTGAGCTGCTTGGGGTTCTCAGCCTTAGGCTTGTTGTAGTTCTGCCGCTCCTTGATGCCGCACTTGCGCTTGACCTGTGCAATATAGAGGTCGCTCACGTTCAGACCGGTGTGTTCCTTGACGTACTCCCGGATCTCTTCATAGGTAGCCTTGGTCTCTGCAGCAGTCACATCCAGTTCATCCATTTTCAGATTCACCGTAATCTTCTGGTAGACATCTAGTTTGGACAATGCACATACCGTCTCGATATGCTCACTGTGGGGGAACATATCCACCGGCGTGCTGCTCTCCACTTTGTATCCCTTCCGGGTCAGCAGCTCCAGATCCCGGGCCAGCGTGACCGGGTTGCAGCTGACGTACACCACACGTTTCGGGGCCATGCGGGCCACGCTATCGATAAACTGCGGCGTAGAGCCTCTCGCGGCGGGTCCATAAAGATCACGTCTGCGCGTTCACCAGCCGCAGCGGCTTCGCCGATCCACTGGGTGGCATCGGCGGCAAAGAAGCGGGCGTTCTTCACGCCATTGTGCTTTGCATTGCCTATGGCATCGTGCACCGCTTCGCGGTTCACCTCCACGCCACTACCTGCTTTGCATGGTCGGCGGCGGTCAGGCCGATGGTTCCGATGCCGCAGTAGGCATCCAGCACCACTTCTTTGCCGGTGAGATGCGCCGCGTCCACTGCAAGGCCGTACAGCACTTCGGTTTGGGTATGATTGATCTGATAAAAACTGCGTGGCTGATGGCATAGGTCTTGCCGCAGAGGTATCCAGAATGAAGCCCTTGCCGTACAGCACCTTTTCCATATCGCCCAGCACCACGCTGGTTTTGCGGTCGTTCACGTTCTGGACGATGGTGGTGATGGCCACGCCCTGCTTTCCGGCTTCGGTCAGCAGGGCTTTGACAAAGTTCTTGGCACCCGGCAGCACCGGCTGAGCCGTCACCAGCACCACCATCACCTGCCCGGTCATAACACCGCGCCGCAGCAGGCAGTGACGCAGAAGGCCGGTGCCCTTATCCTCATTAAAAGGCTGGTAATGGCAGGTGCCCGCTGCTGCGCGCACAGCCAGCATGGTCTTGTCCAGCACTTCGTCCTGCAAAAGGCAGCTTTCCACCGGCAGCACCTTGTGGCTGTTTGCCGCGTAGATGCCGGAGGTAAGTTTTCCACCCCAGCCGGTGGTAAAGGTGGAGATCACCTTGTTCCGATAGTGGTACGGCGTTTCCATGCCCCGGATGTGCTCCACCGGGCCGTACTTCCCCAGCAGCTTTTTCACGGTCTCCTCTTTCTGTTTCAGCTGTGCGGCGTAGTCCATGCCCAGCATCGGGCAGCGCCGCAGTTTTTGGCACGCAGTTTGCAATCCATCTTCTGCTCTCCTTTTTACCCATAAGGGTCATACAGATCATATTCTTCCGCTTCCAGATGCTTTTCCTCCAGCACCTTTATGGCCTGTTCCAGCTCGCTCTGGCCGCAGCCGCTTTCGCTGACCAGCGCGCGCACCGCCGCCGCAAGGTCGCCGCCAAAGAGGGTATCCAGCCGTTCCCGCATACTCCACACATTATAGGCGCGCTGGGTGATGGCCGGAGTGTAGGTATTGCGGTTGCCATCCTTGCCGCTTTTCACCCAGCCCTTTTCTTCCAGCCGGTAAAGAAAGTTCAGAACGGTCGCCGGTGCCCAGCCCTTTGCGCGCAGCTTTGCGTCGATGTCCCGCCGGGTGACGGGCGCACGGCAGGCCCACACCGCCAGCATCACCTGCTCCTCTGCCGCCGAAAGCGGCTTTACACTGTCCGGGATGCCATACATCCTGCTGTTCTCCCTCCTTTTGGCATCTTTTTTCTTTTACGTTTGTCTTTGTTTTATTATTATACCAATTTCTGCGCCAAAGTGCAAGAGCCGGAAACGCCGATGAAATCAGGCTTTTTCAGCTCTATTTTACATTTGTCTTTGTTTTTGTTTTTCTATCAAGGACATTTGTGTGCTTTGTGCCCGCACAGGGGCTTTTGCGCCGTATCTTTGTGCAAAGATGCTCTTGTTTTCATCCCTGCAAAACCGGTATACTACGGCTACAGCAATCAACAGAACGCACCACAGAAAACCGCGGTGCTGTGCGATACAGGAAAGGGAGAGTTCATTATGGCACGAGTTTACAACTTCAGCGCAGGCCCCAGCATGCTGCCCGAGAAGGTGCTCAAGCAGGCACAGGCAGAGCTGCTCGAGTATGGCGACAGCGGTCAGAGCGTGATGGAGATGAGCCACCGCAGCAAGTGGTTCGATGCCATCATCAAGGACACCGAGGCCACCCTGCGCCGGGTAATGGACATTCCCGACAACTACAAGGTCGGTTTCTTTCAGGGCGGTGCCACCCAGCAATTTGCCATGGTCCCGCTGAATTTCATGACCACCGGCAAAGCAGATTACCTTGTCACCGGCAACTTCTCGAACCTTGCCGCCAAGGAAGCCGCCAAGTTCGGCGAGGTGAACATCGTTGCTTCCAGCAAGGACAAGAACTTCACCTACATCCCGGACGTGAACGCCATCAACTATGATAAGGATGCCAGCTATATCCACATCTGCCAGAACAACACCATCTTCGGCACCCAGTTCGTGGAGGTGCCGCAGGTGGAGGGTGTGCCTCTGGTAGCCGACATGAGCTCCATGATCCTCTCCAAGCCCGTGGATGTGACCAAGTACGGCTGCATCTACTTCGGCGTGCAGAAGAATGTAGCTCCCGCCGGCATGGCAATTGCCATCGTCCGCGACGACCTGCTGGGCCATGCTGCCGACAATGTGCCCACCATGATGAACTACACCACCCTGCTGGGCAAGGACAGCATGTACAACACGCCCCCCTGCTGGTGCATCTATATGACCGGTCTGGTGCTCAAGTATCTGGAAAACGACATCGGCGGTCTTGCCAACATGCAGAAGATCAACGAAGCCAAGGCCAAAGTGCTGTACGACTATCTGGACGGTCAGGGCTTCTTCACGAATCCTGTGGAGCACCGCTACCGCAGCACCATGAATGTCACCTTCACCAGCCCCAATGCAGATCTGGACAAGAAGTTCTGCGCCGAGGCTGCAGAAGCAGGCTTCGTGAACCTGAAGGGCCACCGTCTGGTAGGCGGTATGCGCGCTTCCATTTACAACGCAATGCCCGCCGAGGGCGTGGACAAGCTGGTGGACTTCATGGAGAAGTTCCGCAAGGAGAACGCATAAAACCCTCTCAGCCTCACTTCGTTCGGCAGCTCCCCCGAGGGGGGAGCTTTTTATCAGAAGGACAACTTGATCGAACCCCCTTTCTAAGCTCGCCCTTCGGGAGAGCTGGCACGGCGCAAGCGTGACTGAGAGGGTTCCTGTATAATAGAAGGGAAATCTGGACTATGTACACCATCAAAACTTTGAACGCCATCAGCCCGGTGGGTCTGGCAAAGCTGAACAACAAGCAGTTTGACGTGGCTGTGGACACCGATGCCCCGGACGGCATCCTCGTTCGCAGCGCCGACATGCTGAATACCGCCTTCAACGACAATCTTCTGGCCATCGCCCGCGCCGGTGCCGGCGTGAACAACATCCCGTTGGACCGCTGCAGTGAGCAGGGCATCGTGGTGTTCAACACCCCCGGTGCCAACGCCAACGCTGTGGCCGAGCTGGTGATCGGTATGCTGATTGCCGGCAGCCGCAATGTGGCTGTTGCTGCCCAGTGGTGTCAGGGCCTGACCGGCGACCCCGCCATGGCAAAGACCGTGGAAAAGGGCAAGAAGCAGTTCGTGGGCAACGAGATCAAGGGCAAGACGCTGGGTGTCATCGGTCTGGGTGCCATCGGCTCCCGCGTGGCCAACTGCGCCATTGAGCTGGGCATGGAGGTCTACGGCTACGACCCCTACATCTCCATTGATGCCGCCTGGAACCTGAGCAGTCAGGTACACCACTGCGTGAACCTGAACGACATGCTGCCCCTGTGCGACTACATCACCATCCATGTGCCCTACCTGCCCACCACCAAGGACACCATCAACGCCCAGACCCTTGCCCTGTGCAAGGACGGCGTGAAGATCCTGAACTATGCCCGCGGCGAACTGGTCAACACCGAAGCCTGCTGGAAGCCATGGAGACCGGCAAGGTGTCCGGCTATATGACCGACTTCCCGTCTGAGGCCATTCTGGGCAAGCCCGGCATCGTGTGCACCCCGCATCTGGCGCTTCCACCCCGGAAGCCGAGGACAACTGCGCCGTGATGGCTGCAAAGGAGCTGAGCGACTACCTGAAGAACGGCAACATCATCCACTCGGTGAACATGCCGGAGGTCAACCAGCCCCGCGCCGGCGGCAAGCGCATCTGCATCATCCACAAAAACGAGCCGGGCATGATCAGCCAGATCACCGCCCTGACCACCGAAGCCGGCCTGAACATCGAGAACATGGTGAACAAAAGCAAAAAGAACATGGCCTACACCATGCTGGATGCTACCGGTGCTGTGGACAAGACGCTGGCCGAAAAGCTGGCTGCCATCCCCGCCGTGATCCGGGTGCGTATCCTGTAAAGCAAAACGATTTTTATTTTAGCAACCCGGAAAAGTCTGCGGATTTTTCCGGGTTGCTTTTTCACAGAGAAGGGCCGTGGCGGCAACCTGCATTTCCAAATCAGGATTTTTTACAAACTGGAAATTCTTTCTCGTCCCATCTGCCGGTTAGTTTCCATTTACAAACTGTAGTTTGTCTTAAAAAACGCGTTAGAGATAGCTTTTTCTAACTACACATCGTAAAAAGTTTACATGTATTAACATTCAAGAAAAAGCTTGAAAATGGTAAATTCTGTGCTACAATAGGCTCGACAGAAGGGAAATGTCCACCCTGTTCTCCGGCTTTTGGGCCGGTATATTCATCTTACAGGTCCTGCGGTGCAGGGCCTCTGACAGGAAATAGAAAAGGTAGGGAAGTTACTATGGATATCAAGAAGATTGCACTGTTCGCCGCCGGTACTCTGTTCGGCTCTGCCGGTTTCAAGCTGCTGTCCAGCAAGGACGCCAAGAAGGTCTACACCCAGACCACTGCTGCCGTGCTGCGCATGAAGGACTCCACCATGGAGACCGTCAGCAAAGTTCAGGAGCAGGCCGGTGACATTCTGGCCGATGCAAAGGCCATCAACGAGGCTCGTGCTGTTGAAGCCGAGGCTGCTGTGATCGAGGATGCCGCCGAGGAGACCACCGAAGAGACCGCTGAGTAATTTTCGGTTCGTAAAGCACTGAAAGCCCCAACGTGGCTTTCGAGCCGCCTTCGGGCGGCTCTTTTTTGTGAGAGTGGGGCCGCAGGCGTGCAGGGTATAGCAGCCTGACGCTGCGGCAAAAAGATAGAGAAGGATATTTGATATATGAAATGTACCATTCTGCATGAAGGCAAAGGCCGGATGCGTGTGCATGTGGAAAAAGTCCGCATGACTTTGCACCGTGCCGATGTGCTGGAAGCTTATCTGAACCACCATGATGCCATCGTCCATGCCGCCGTTTACGAGCGCACCGGCGATGTGGTCATTACCTATACCGGCAGACGTTCCGCTGCCATCGCTGTACTGGCGGGCTACAAGTTCGATGTGGCCGAGTATGACGCTCTGGTCACCTCCGCCGACAGCCGCAGGCTGAACCGGGAATATCAGGATAAAATGTTCAATCTGGTGGCAGGCCGCTGCCTGCGCAAGCTGTTCCTGCCCGCACCCCTTGACGCTGCCTACACCGCCTTCCGCTCCATCCGCTTTCTCTGGAAGGGTGTGCGCTGCGTGCTGAGCCGCAGGCTGGAAGTGGAGGTGCTGGACGCTTTGTCCATCGGCGTCTCGCTGCTGCGCGGCGACTTTGGCACCGCCGGTTCTGTCATGTTCCTGCTGAATCTGGGCTCTCTGCTGGAAGAGTGGACCCGCAAGAAGAGTCTGGACGATCTGGCCCGCAGCATGGCCCTGAACGTGGACAAGGTGTGGGTGCGCAGCCAAGGCACCGAAGTGCTGGTGCCTCTGACCAAAGTACGCTCCGGCGATGAGGTGGTCGTGCGCAGCGGCAACATGATCCCGCTGGACGGCACCGTGCTGGAAGCGAAGCCATGGTGAATCAGGCTGCCCTGACCGGCGAAGCTATGCCGGTGCGCAAGGCAGAGGGGTCCACCCTCTATGCCGGCACCGTTGTGGAGGAGGGCGAGTGCGTCTTTATCGCCAAGGCCGAGGGCGGTTCCAACCGCTACGACAAGATCGTGGCCATGATCGAGGAATCCGAAAAGCTCAAGTCCAGCACCGAGAACCGTGCGCTGGTGCTGGCCGACAAGCTGGTGCCATGGTGTCTGGGCGCAACGGTGGTCACCTATCTGCTCACCCGCAACGCCACCCGCGCCATCTCCTGCCTGATGGTGGACTTCTCCTGCGCGCTCAAGCTCTCCATGCCGCTGGCCGTCCTCTCCGCCATGCGCGAGTGCGGCAGCTATCACATCACCGTCAAGGGCGGCAAGTATCTGGAAGCGCTGTCTCAGGCCGACACTATCGTGTTCGACAAGACCGGCACCCTCACCCGTGCCACCCCGCAGGTAGTGGAGGTCGTGCCCTTCTCCGGCTGCAACGAGCGCGAAGTTCTGCAGCTGGCCGCATGTCTGGAAGAGCACTTCCCCCATTCCATGGCCAACGCCGTGGTGCGTGCCGCCAAAGAGCGCGGCATTTCCCATGAGGAGATGCACTCCGAGGTGGAGTACATCGTGGCCCACGGCATTGCAAGCCGCGTAGGTGGCGAACGGGTGGTCATCGGCAGCTACCACTTCGTCTTTGAGGATGAAAAGTGCACCATCCCCACAGCCGAGCAGCAGAAGTTCGATGCCCTCAAGCCCGCGTATTCGCACCTGTACATGGCAGCCAGCGGGCAGCTGGTGGGCGTCATCTGCATCTCCGACCCGCTGCGCCCGGAAGCCGCCGCTGTGCTGAACGGCCTGCGTGCGCTGGGCATCCGGAACACCGTCATGATGACCGGCGACAGCGAGCGCACCGCTGCCGCCATTGCAAAGCAGGTGGGCGTGGACCGCTTCTTTGCCGAGGTGCTGCCCGAGGACAAGGCAAACTTCGTCCAGCAGGCCAAGGCCGAGGGCCACACCGTGGTGATGATCGGTGACGGCATCAACGACTCCCCCGCCCTGTCCGCTGCCGACATTGGCATTGCCATCAACTCCGGCGCTGCCATCGCCCGCGAGATCGCAGACGTGACCATCAAAGCCGACAGTCTGGAGGAGCTGGTGGCCCTCAAGGCCATCGCCAACTCTCTGCAAAAGCGCGTGCACGCAAACTACCGCTTCGTGCTCACCTTCAACTCGGCCCTCATCGCGCTGGGTGCTCTGGGCATCCTGCAGCCGGCCTCCTCTGCCATGCTGCACAATCTCTCCACCATCGGCATCAGCCTGAAGAGCATGACCAATCTCCTGCCGGAGAACAAGGCTCCGCAGCTGAAAGCATAATTACCGCAAAAATAACGCCGTGTCTGAACATTCGACACGGCGTTATTTTTTTATCTGTTATTCCAGCCCGATCTGCTGTGCATACTCTTCCAGCAGCTCCCGCTCTAGGAACGGGGTCTTGACACCCTCGCGGTCACGGTAGGTCTCGTGGCCCTTGCCAATGACGGCAATCAGGTCGCCCTCCTGCGCGTGATCCACTGCGTAGTGCAGCGCATCCAGACGGTCGGGGATCTCCACGAACTTTGCGTCCGGGTTGCCCTTGTTCATGCCCACGCGGATATCAGCAGGATGTCCTCCACCTTTTCAAAGCGGTTGTTGTCTCGGTAAGGATGGAGAAATCGGCCATTTTGGCGCAGATCTCGCCCATGCCGTAGCGGCGCAGCTGGAGCGGTTGCCGCCGCAGCCGAACACCACCACCAGACGGTGGGGCTTGTAGGCCCGCAGAGTGGTGAGCAGGCTTTCGGTGGACACCTCGTTGTGGGCGTAGTCCAGCAGGATGGTGAACTTCTTGCTGATGGGCACCAGCTCCACGCGGCCCTTGACCACGCACTTGCCAAGGCCGTCGTGAATGGCCTGATCCGGCAGGCCCAGCACCTTGCCCACCGCCAGAGCTGCCAGCGCGTTGTACACGCT
>ENA-OPZM01000217-OPZM01000217.1-human-gut-metagenome-genome-assembly--contig:-NODE-217-length-24743-cov-17.126341_pt1 | contig 24743 bp, 27 predicted proteins | sample MGYA00242478_ERZ504493 | MGnify/ENA primary metagenome ERZ504493 (study PRJEB26092, sample SAMD00036227) | human gut metagenome | host: Homo sapiens | study: EMG produced TPA metagenomics assembly of... | reverse complement strand
CAGTGTGGTCTGCGCCGCGACCATGCCCGGCAGGTGGGCCGCGCCGCCCGCGCCGGCGATGATGATCTTCAGCCCGTTGGCACGGGCGTTGTGCGCGAACTCACCCATCAGTTCCGGGGTGCGGTGCGCGGAAATCACCTGCTTCATGTACGGCACCTCGAACTGGTCGAGCATCTCGCATGCGTGCTTCATGGTCTCCCAATCGCTTGCCGATCCCATGATCACCGCGACTTCAGGCTTGTTGTCTGCCATCAAAACCTCCGAAGGATTTACGTAGACTTACGTGTTCCAGAACACCGCCTACTTTACTTACTTGGCTCGATGTGCAGCACGACCTTTCCGAAAACGTCGCCGTCGACCACTTTGCGGAACGCCGCGGGCGCGTCGGCAAGCGCGTAGGTGGAGTCGATGACGGGGTGCAGGTCGGCGTGTTCCACGAATTTGAGCAGTCGTGCGAAATCGTCACGCGAACCCATGGTGTTGCCTTGCACGCGAATGTCCTGGAAGAAGATGCGGGTCAGTTCGGCTCCAGGCTGGTCTCCTGTGGTGGCTCCGCAGATGGCGATGGTGCCGCCGGGGCGTACGGATTTGACGGAATGGCTCCAGGTGGCCGCGCCGACCGATTCGATGACAGCGTCGACCTTATGCGGCAGTCGCGCGCCGGTTTCGAAGGCGGCGTCGGCTCCGATGGCGATCGCGCGGTCTCGTTTCTCTTCGCTGCGTGACGTGACGAACACTTCCAGTCCTGCCGCATGGGCGAGTTGGATGGCCGCTGTGGACACGCCGCCGCCCGCGCCTTGGACGAGCACGGTGTCTCCCGGTTTCACGTTGGCCGATGTGAACAGCAGTGAGTAGCGGTCAGCCAGCTGGTGCCGAGCGCGGCAGCCTCATCGAGGGTCAGGTTGGCGGGTTTGGCGAACACGTTGGCGCTGGGCACTTGGGTGGTTTCGGCCATGGTGCCCGCGTATTTTTCGGATAGGATGGTGCGCCGCTCCCCCGGCATGACGCCGGCGCCGTCGGTGCCGACGAAGGTGTAGAGCACCACTTCGGCTCCGGCTTTCAGCCTTTGCGAACAGGAATGTCCTCGTCGAGCACGCCTGACGCGTCGGTGCCGAGAATCATCGGCGTCTGTTCGGCGGAGAGTCCCACGCCCTGCAGGCTCCAGATGTCGTGGTGGTTCACGCTGGCTGCGGCCACGTGATGGTACTCCAGAACGGCTTGGTTTCGGGCGTGTCCAGCTCCCCCACCTTGAGTTGCGACAGCGGATTGTCATAATCGGTTCCTGCTGCGTATACGGCTTTCATGGTCAGCGCTCCTTCGCGGTTTTTCGGTGGTTCGATTCATTTCATCGTTTCCATTGTGCCGCAGTTGAGAAGACTTTGCAGGTATTTCACAACCGACACCCCGGCAGAGGCATACAGTGGGATAGGATTTTCCGCGGTAAAGAAGACAGGTTCAGGGAAGGACAGTTGCGCATAATGACCGCTGGCATACTGGGTTCGATTCATTCTCCGGCGGATGTGCATGCCCTTTCTTCGCAACAGTTGCGTGATCTGTGTCTGGAGATTCGTTCCACGCTGTTGAATTACGGCCGGAAGCATGGTGGCCACATCGGTTCGAATCTTGGCGTGGTGGAGCTTACCGTGGCGTTGCACCGCGTGTTCGGTTCTCCACGTGACCGTTTCGTTTTCGATGTCTCCCACCAAAGCTACGTGCACAAGATGCTTACCGGGCGCGCCGAGGCGTATCTGGACGAGTCGCGGTTCGGCGAGGTGACGGGTTTCACCAATCCGTTGGAAAGCGAGCATGATTCCTTCGTGCTGGGCCATACCGGCACGTCCATCTCCCTTGCCTGCGGTCTTGCCAAAACACGTGATATGCAACATACCGCTGCGGGAGCAAGCGAAATCGGCAACGTCATCGCCATCATCGGCGACGGTTCGTTGAGCTCGGCGATCGCTTTCGAAGGACTGAACAACGCTGCCGAACAGGGCGGTAATCTCATCATCGTCGTCAACGACAATGAGATGTCGATCGCCGAGGATTTCGGTGGCATGTACGGCAATCTTGCCCGTCTGCGCGCGTCGAACGGAACCGCGGAGCTGAATCTGTTCAAGCGTTCGGACTTGACTACCGTTATGTGGAGCAGGGCAACGATGTGGACACGCTGGTCGCGGCGCTTGAAGACTTGAAGGATATCGACCATCCCGTCGTGCTGCATATCCACACCACCAAGGGCTTGGGTTTCAGCGATGAGACCGAGGCGCAGGATGGTTCCGACGGATGCAACCAGACCAATCCGCAGCCGCATGCCGGCCAATGCGAGGCGAATCATTGGCAGGATCCGGACAGCGCGCTCGGCAAGCCGCTTGACGCGCGCAAATACTACGGTCAGATGGCCATGGCTTCGTTGGAGTCCCGTTTCGAAAACGAGCCGGGACTGGTGGTCATCTCCCCCGCCACCCCTGGTTCGAATGGCATCACCCGTGATTTCCGTGAACGTGCCGGATCGCATTATGTGGACACCGGCATTACCGAGGAGCATGCGGCCGCGTTCGCCGCAGGCATCGCGAAGGCTGGAGGCCGGCCGGTTCTGGCGACTTCCGCCACGTTCTTCCAGCGTATTTACGACCAGTTGCAGCAGGAGCTGGCGTTGAATCATGTTCCGGCGACGCTGCTGATTTTCGGAGCGGGCATTTCCGGCGCGGACAATACACATTCCGGCACGTTCGATATGACGATGTTCGCCAACACGCCTGATGTGACCTGTCTGGCACCGACCATCGGAGAGCAGATGCTGGACATGCTTGCATGGGCCACGGGGCCGTCTGATCATGGCGTGACGGCTATCCGCATGCCCGGCGAGCAGATTCTTGCCATGGAGCGTTCCGCCGATATGGCGTTCGACCCGGCCGAACGTGCCGACGCGCACGAGACGACGATCGATATTACCGGCGATTGCCCTTTCACGCGGTACCAGATCGTACGTCCGGGACGTGAAGTGGCGATTCTCGGCTTGGGCAATACACTGCCGTTGGCGGCCGAGGTGGCGGCAACGCTCGAAAACGACGACGATATCAATGCGACGCTTATCGACGCGCAGCAGTATTCCGCGATGGATGGCGAGCTGCTGGACGTGCTCGCCGACGGCCATCGTGTGGTCGTCACCTTGGAGGATGGCCAGCTGGAAGGCGGCTGGGGTGAGAAGGTGACCGCGTTCTACGCGAATTCCACCAATCCAAAGGCGGCCGGTGTGCGTGTGCTCAACTTCGGCGCATCGAAAGAATTCACCGATCGTGTGCCCCTTGCCGAGCTTGATGAACGTTACGGGCTGACTGTGGAAGCGGTGGCTGATCGCATTCGCCGCGTCTTGGCCCGTTAATCACGCAACTAGCCGGCACCGTCAAAAATCGACAGGGAACGTCGAACAATCGCGAAATGCCGGCCCACGCTGAACAGCACATGGCCGACCATAGGCATTATTGTCAATCGCAATCGCTATTGCTCGTTCTTGATGGCGTCCAACGCAGGAATCTTCACAGCCTTATTAGCTGGCCCCAAACCGGCGAGTATGCCCACCAGAATTGAAAACAGCACGGCCACGACAAACAGCCACCATGGAATCACGGAGATTCGGCTCACGTCGTCACCGCCCATAATCGCTTTGCCTACGTTTTCCATACTGAATCCACCAAACGACAGCAGATTGATGCTCAGCGACCCCAAGGCGGAAATCAGACAGGCGATAAGTCCACCGACCAGACCGATGGCACCTGCTTCACATAGGAACATCGTGCGAATATCCTTCACATAGCAGCCGAGCGCCTTCATAATGCCGATTTCCCGAGTGCGTTCCGACACGGACATAATCATGGTGTTGGCGATGCCGATGGCCGCCACCAGGAATGACACCGCGCCAATGCCTCCCAATGCGAGCTGGATGCCACGACTCTGCTTTTCAATCTCCTTGCGGGTCTGTTCGAAGGACGTGGTTTGGTAGCCAGACATTTTGATCTGCGCTTCGATACCCGGCACATCCTTGATATTTTGAGCGTGCACCACCACTTGGTCGTAGTTTGTTTTGGTCCGGCTGGTGGTATTGGTTTTGCCGTCGATTTTGGCCTGCAATGTGTCCATATCCTCCAGCGACATGACTACACCGGAGCTGAATGCATCGTAATTATTGGTTGAAGCGTCCAACACACCGACCACGGTGAGAGGCATGGAAACCACAGGATTCTGCGAACTGGCAGTACCATCGCCGTCGCTGAATCGGTGGAACTCATCGAAGTGCTGCCTATTTTGCGGTAATCGTCAGGGCTTTGATAATCGGCTCCGGTAATCAAATTGAGTTTCGTGGTCAGTACGTCGAAGAACGGCTTCTCCCCCTCGCTCTCCTTGCAACCGTTCTCATCGCACTCATAATCACCGGGAGCGATACGCCTGGAGTCATCATCGGAACGATACTTATCCATAAACTGGTATGCCGCGTATTTGCCGAGCAATACTTCTCCGGCACGCATCGGCATACGCCCTTGAACGAGCTTGTATCCCGAGGCTTCAAGCTGGGTCATATCCGTACCCATCACAGAAGCATATTGAGCCACGTATCGGGATCCGGCTCCCGCAGTGAGATCCACGGTGCTCTGCGCCGACCGCTGTGGCATCACGGCCGCGACGCCTGAAATGCCACGGAACGTCTGTACCGCAGCATCGTCAAGCTTGGCCTGATGATCCGATGATGTCATGTCCGACGAAGACAAACTCGACATACCGACGCCAGAGCTGTCGTACGCGCCCGAGCCGCCGGCAGCTGTGACGGTAATGTCGTTGAGATTGCCCATGCTCTTGAGCATCTGCTCATTCTGCTCGCTGATGCCTTGTCCAATCGAAATCATCAGGACGATGGAGCAGCAGCCGACGATCACGCCGAGTACCGTCAAAATCGTACGCGATTTGCGCCGCAGCAAATTCTGCGCGCAAGTATGTGCGATATCCGAAAATCGCATGCCTACTCCTTGACAGATGGAGTGGAAGATGACGTTTCGGATACGGAGGCGGCCGATGTGCCACCTGCCGTGGCGATTACCTGCGTCGTCGCATCGGCAGCCATGGCAGTAGATTTACCCTGCTTATCGGCTCCAAGATCGGCAGGCTCCCAATCCCAATCGTCATCATCGGCCGCCTGCTTTGCCTTCTTACGGCGGTGACGGACCACCAATACGACCGTCAGTACAATCACGACGAGTGCAACGGCCGCCGCCACTATCCACACCCAGACCGGCATGCTCTGATCCTGGACGTCAACATCCGTATCGGAATCATCCGGAACAGGAGCTTCAACGGCATTGATCTTCACCGGAAATTCCTTGGTCTGCGGCTGTCCATCGGAATTCTCATACGTCACCGTCAGTTTCGCCTCGGTTTCGCCGGGCTTGTCCGCAGTGAATGCGAATCCAATGGAGCCGGACGCGCCGGACGCCACATTGCCGACGTACTGCTTGGCCTGCGTGGCGGTGATACCGTCGCCTTCAACGCTCGCCTCGACATTGGAAACGTCGCCCTTGCCCTTGTTCACGTAATCCATGGTGATAGTAGTTTCCTCACCTGCGTTGACGATATTGGGCACCACTGGATCGTTCAATTCAAAACGATCAGGCTGCGAAACGGGTACGGAAATTTTGATGTCGGAAGTGTTGGAGCTGCGTGCGGCACCGTCCACATACTCGTATTTGAAGCTGATGTCGATGCCCTGCGCGCCGTTTTTCGCACTGGCCAGTGTCTGCATCGGCACGGTCTGCGTCAACGCAGCTCCCGCATTCAGTGCATCGTAGTAGAACGTGTTCGTACCGCCGGAGATGGCAAAATTCTCACCGCCGTCCACGGTGACCACCATGTTGCTCACCGCCACTTTGCCCATGTTTTGGAAGGTGAAACCGAGGTTGAAGGTGCTGCCGACCGCCACCGACCCGTCGCCATAGGTGAAATTGGTGATAATGATGTTCGGCACCGGCCCAGCAATCTGCTCAACACTGTTGTCCGCTCCCGCACCCGGAGCATCGGAAGTATTGGCACCATCTTCGGCGAACGCCGTCGGCACAATGCATACCAACGTGATGGCGACCACCGCCAATAGTGAGATTGCCCCGTTGAGCAGTGTTGCGATTCTTGTGTTGTTGCCCATGGAAGGCCCTTCTGTTGTCGTCATAGTTGTCGATATGCGTTGTCATGAATGTTACGTAAGCCGGTCGCCGATGATGCGGCCGTCAAGAAGTGTGACGATGCGATCGGCGTATTGCGCCATATTGTCGTCATGTGTGACGAGCACGATGGTCTGGTTGAAATCGCGTGCGAACGAGCAAATCATATCCATCACTTCGGTTTTGGTTTTGGAATCGAGATTGCCGGTCGGCTCGTCGGCGAATACCACTTGCGGACGTGTCACGAAAGCGCGGGCGATGCCGACGCGCTGCTGCTGACCGCCAGACATCTGGGTCGGATAATGGTTCATGCGTTTGCCAAGGCCGACCCGCTTGAGCATGGCACGCGCGATCGTCTCGCGTTTACGCTTCGGCACGCCTCGGAACATCAGTGGCATGGCCACATTCTCGATGGCATTGAGGTTGGGCAGCAGATTGTACGACTGGAACACGAAGCCAAGGTGCTTCTGCCTGAATTCGGCCAGCTGCCGTTCGTCAAGCCTGCTGATGGGCACACCTGTGATACGTACACCACCTTTAGTTGGTTTTTCCATGCCGGCAAGCTGATTGAGCAGGGTGGATTTACCGGATCCGGACTCGCCATAGATACAGCAGATCTGCCCTTGCGGAATGGCGAGATTGACACGTTCCAATGCTACGACGGTCTCATCGAGCACTGGATATTCCTTGCGTAGGTTTTTAACCTCGATAATGGGACCGCGACCGGTTTTCCCAGCGTTGGATGTGCTACCTACCGGCACATTCACCTCCTTGTTTTTCTGGAATATGTTGATAATTGCTCCTAAGTCTAAAGTGTTTCACCGCGCTTCGCCACCCTTAAGGGAACACCCTGAAGCCACGGTCCGCGCGTGCCTGAAACTCGAAAACCGTTCAAGAAACCCCGCCTGAACGATATGGAACATGTTGTTTCATGCCAGAATTCCTTGTTTCGTGCCAAATGGCAGTGAACCGTGAAACGACGAAAATACAATGAAGGCATCGCAACGAATCGAAAACGAAGCTGAACGGTTCCATACCATGAGGGGGACATCATGAAACGTCGTTTCACACAAGCGGAGGTCTACTACCTCAACACCCTGCCCGCGGTGGAGCGGGCGTCGATGGACCGCATCACCTATTCGAGGGATTTCCAGGTGCGTTGCATGGCGCAATATCTGCGGGGCAACGGACCGACTAGCATCTTTGCCAGCGCGGGACTCAATCCGAAGATCGTGGGCAGCAAGCGCATCGAACGCGCCATCGCACGTTGGAAGGCCGATCCGCAGATCATGCTGGAGGCGCAGTCGTTCGCCAATGAAGCCGCGGCCGATCAGCGCGACCTGCTCGTCATCTCCCAATCCATGACCATCGCATGGCTGGAGAAGAAAGTCATGGATCTGCAGAAACAGATCCAATCCGTGAAGCGGCATGAGGCGGAACGCCCGTCCATGCCGGCCCACGGGGCGCTCATCGGACTGGAATAGCGTCCAGAAGCGTTCCCATGACAAGATGTGCGTCGTGGTACGGCGACGCACCCATACGCGATCCCTCCTTCCATCGTTTCCGCATTCTCCGTCACATTCACGCGGCTCCCCGATGGAAGGAGGGATTCGTTTCGTTTTTGGTCGCATACCCCGCGATTGGCGCATGCGGCCAAAGACGCCATTCGATCAATATTCGTCAGATACGCGGCACCGATGGGGCGGCCGTATGGGACGGCTTCGGCGTGTACGCGCTCCGTTCCGCGGTTTCGTTGGCTGTCACCATCGCCTGCGTGATCTGGCTGTACATATCCTGATATCCGCCAGGGGTGGATGCTGGAAGCACGACGGTCTTGGAGTTGTTGGATTCGCTCAAGGAGCGCAGCACGTCGAGGTACTGGTTAAACAGCACCACATTGTTCACATCGCCGATGTTCATGCCGACAGCCTGCAGGCTCTTGATCTGGTCGACGATACCGTTGGCGATCTCGCGACGGTAGTTGGCCTGACCTTCACCCTGAAGACGGGTCTTCTCCGCTTCAGCAGCGGCTTGGGTCTCAATCTGGATGCGCTGGGCCTCGGCGCGCTGCCGGGTGGCCTCCTTCTCACGCTGGGCTGCGTTGATGGAATCCATGGCATTCTTGACCTGCGGGCTCGGGTCAATGGCGGTGATCAGGGTCTTGACCACGGTGAAGCCGAAGCGGGACATCTCGTTGCCGACGGTCTTCTGCACGTCGAAGGCCACATCATCCTTACGGGCGAAAGCATCATCGAGGCTCAACGCAGGAATGGCGGAACGCAGGGCGTCTTCCATGTAGGAGCGCAACTGGCCGGCCGGATCGCGCAACTCATAGTAAGCGGTGGCAACGTTCTCCGGATTCACACGGAACTGGGTGGAGGCGACGACCGTGACGAACACATTGTCGAGGGTTTTGGTCTCCAGCTGCACGTTGAGCTGGTTGACGCGCATGTTGGTTTTCATGGCGATACGGTCCACGAACGGGATACGGATGTGGATGCCCGCGAACTGCACCTTGTTGAACTTGCCGAAACGTTCGATGATGTAGGCCTGCTGCTGCGGCACGATGAACAACGTGGACAGGAACAGGAACGCGATGATCAGCGCAATGACAAGGAGCGCTACAAGGAACGGCATGGCATTACTCCCTTCTTTGGTTTCTCTTTAAAGGTCTTGTCGCATGACCTTTCGTAGGTTCTGCAACCATTGCCGAACCCGAGTAAAAATTTACCAAAGAATGCAATCGTATGCAGACAATGTCCGCGAGCTGGGCAAGGGCCGTCCACGAGCCAACCATCGCCTGTCCAGGAGCTGACCCACATCCGTCCACGAGCCGGACAGAGGGGCGCTTTCCCCTGTCCGGTTCGTGAGATAGCGTGCCAGTTAATATTCAAATCCCTACCGATGGCAAAACTTTCAGGCATATACGTGTTGCGCGAAGGTGAACAGACTCTCGCCGGCATGACGGTTGAGATAGTGCTCATACGCGATGTCGAAGGCCTGACCGAGATCCTCGATGAGGTCCTGCTTGTCCTCGACGCCGACCGCGAGACGTACCAGCTCGTCGGTGATGCCGACCTTCAGACGCTCCTCGCGCGGCAGTTCGAAATGCGTCATGCGGCACGGCAGTTCGGCAAGCGATTCCACCGCGCCAGAGACACCGCCAAACGGAAGATATGCAGGTTGTCGAGCACGTCCGCAGGGTCGACGCCCGGCACCACTTCGAAGCTCAGTACGGCACCACCGCCCTTGAGACCGTTGGAGGCCAGCTCGTATTCGTGGCCGGGCAGTCCCGGATAATGCACGGACTTGACCAACGGGTGCAGCAGCAGATAGCTGGAAATCGCACGCGCGTTCTCCTGCTGACGGTCCATGCGCAAGGCGAGCGTCTGGATGCCGCGACGCACCGAATCGCATTCGTTCGGCGCGAGCACGCCGCCCAAACGGTTCTGCGCGAAGTAGACGCGCTTGCCCAGCTCATCGTCCTTGACCACCACGAGGCCGGCGTTGACTTCGGAATGGCCGGCCAGATACTTGGTGGCGGAATGGATGACGATGTCGGCGCCTTGGTCGAGCGGCTGCTGCAGATACGGGGTGACGAATGTGTTGTCGACGATGGCGATCGCGCCATGACGGTGGACGATTCCGGCAATGGCCGTCACGTTGTTGACTTGCAGAAGCGGGTTGGTGAGCACTTCGAAGTACACGGCCTTGGCCGGACATCCATGCGCATTGCCCTTGGCGGATTCGCCGGACACCGCCGCATCGAGCGCCTTGTAATCGGTGGTGTCCACTTCCTCTACGATGACGCCCCAGCGTTCGAAATACTCGTGGAACAGCGAGTAGGTGCCGCCGTAGATGTTCTTGCCGACGATGATACGGTCGCCTGGCTGGAAGATCGACAGCACCGCGTGGATGGCGGCCAGGCCGGAACCGAACGCAAAACCGCGCGTGCCATGCTCCAGCTGCGCGATCTGCTTCTCCAGGAACTCGCGGGTCGGGTTGCCACTGCGGGCATAATCCCAGCGGGGCATGGTCCCGACCGATTCGAAAGCATAGGTGGACGAGTTGTAGATCGGCGGGTTCACGGCTCCGGTGTTGTTGTCGTTGACCGGCAGTCCGTGGACGAGCTGAGTGTTGAATCTGGTCATGGTGCGCACCCCCTCGGTGTGGTTTCCTTGCCGCGTGCCGTTCACGCGATCGCTGGTTCCTACTTAACCGTGTCTTGGAAAGCGCCACGCGCCGGAGATTATCGACGTTGCTTATACAACGTGCGAATCGCCATAGCGTTTATTTATGAGGGGTTATCGGATGGTACGAAACCTCCGGAAACATACACCCGCGTGGACTGTAAACGGTTTCGAAGGATGTGACATAACCGGCCCGGAATCGGCATGAAAAAGCCTTCCGCGGCGTGTGCCACGGAAGGCTTGGAAACAGGATTGACGGACGGCAGGCCGCCGTCAGGTCAGGTAAGAATCAAAGCTGGCCGCCTTCGACCACAATGTCATCCGGGTTAACGTCGGAGCCGTACACCGGCTTCAAAGTCTCCTCGTAATCCTTGTGGAAGAAGTTCTCCTTGCCGAGCTTCACGATCTCGTCGTTGATCCAGTTGAGCAGCTCCTTGTTGCCCTTCTGCACGGCCGGCGCGATGGTGTCTTCGTCACCGAGCTTGGTGATGCCCACCTTGAAGCCCTTGTTGGTCTTGGCCCAGGCCAGCACCTCGGTGTTGTCGGTGGAGAAGGCGTCGCCACGGCCGTCGAGCAGCGCGTTGTAGGCGTCGGCGTACTGGTCGTACTTCTGCAGCTTGACGTCGGGTTCGTTCTTCTCGAAATAGCTTTCGGCGGTGGTGCCCTTGGCGATGATCAGCGTCTTGCCCTTGAGCTGGCTCACGTCGGTGATTTCGGCGTTCTCCGGGGAGACCACGCCGAGCGCGACCTTCATGTACGGCTTGGCGAAGTCGACCTTCTCCTTGCGCTCGTCGGTGACGGTGAAGTTGGCCAGCGTGATGTCCACCTTGTTGGACGTGAGCACATCCACACGGGCGGCCGGATCGACGGACGTGTACTTGACCTTCACGCCCAGATCCTTGGCGAGACGCTCGGCGAAGACGATGTCGTAGCCGGCGTTCTTGCCGTCCTTGTCGATGTAGCCGAACGGGGCCTTGTCGGAGAAGACGGCCACTTTGAGCACGCCGGACTTCTTGATCTCGTCCAGGGAGCGGGCGGTCACCTTGGACGTGGTGGCGCCGCCGTTGGAGGCGTTGTTCTCCTCGCTCGGGGTGGCGGCGTTGGGACCGCAGGCAGCCACGGAGGCGGCCATGATCAACGCGGCCGATGCGGCCACGATGCTCTTGATTGTCTTGTTGATGATTGATGCGGTCATGGTTACTCCTCTCTTGTACGGATGACTGCTATCAAAACTTGCGATTACTCGGCGGAAGTTCCCGTCGGTTCCGCCGGCTTGCGATGCCTGTCGAATTCGAACGTGTGCAGGAAACGCTTGGCACGCTCGGTTTTCGGATTGGTGAAGAACGCTTCGGCGTCGTCGGATTGTTCCACGATGCCGCCGTCCTCCAGCATGATCACCTGGTCGGCGATGGCTCGTGCGAATTGCATCTCGTGCGTCACGATGAGCATGGTCTGGCCGGAATCGGCGAGTTCCAGCATCACGTCAAGCACCTCGCGCACCATTTCCGGATCAAGCGCGGCGGTGACCTCGTCGAACAGCAGCACTTCCGGATGCAGGATCAGCGCACGGCAGATGGCCACGCGCTGGCGTTGGCCTCCGGACAGCTCATGCGCCAGGCATCCTTGCGGTCGGCGAGTCCGACGCGTTCCAACAGAGCGATGGCTTCCTTCTCGACCTCCGCCTTGTCGCGCTTCTGCACGAGCGTCGGAGCGAGCGTGATGTTGCCGAGCACGGTTTTGTTGGGGAACAGGTCGTAGCTTTGGAACACCATGCCGACACGCGTGCGCAGCTCGCTGCCGCGCTTGCTGCGGCCGGCCGATTCGGTGCCCGGCTTGCCGGTTTCGATAATCTCGCCGTTCAGCGCGATGGTGCCGCCCTGAATCGGCTCAAGACCTGCGATGGTGCGCAGCAACGTCGACTTGCCCGATCCGGACGGGCCGACGATGACGAACACCTTGCCATGGGGCACGTCGAAGGAGATGTCGTCCAGCACTGGCTTGTCGGCATTGACGTACCGCTTGACCAGATGCCTGATTTCAAGGCTTGTCTGCGTTTTCCCGCTGTTTTGCGCGGTCTGCGTAACCTGTTCAGCCTGCTCAGTCATGCTTCCACCTCTTTTCCAACCTGCGGGCCACGATGGACAGCGGCCAGCACACGATGAAGTACATGAAGAAAATCGTTCCGTAAATCCACAAAGTGCCCGTCGGATACTGGAAACGGTTCGCGTCGATGATCTGCTGGCCCACCTTGATGACTTCCACCACGCCGAGCAGCACGGCCAATGACGTGGTCTTCACGATACGCGTGGCGAGGTTCACGGAAGCCGGCAGCAGCCGGCGCAACGCCTGCGGCAGAATCACTTTCGTGAACGTCTGCCAGCCGCTCAATCCCAAAACGTACGACGACTCGTACTGCGCCTTCGGAATCGATTCGAGCGCACCACGCACCAGATCGCCCAGTTCAGCGCCGCCCCACAAAACGAAGACGAACACGCATGCGCCGGTCGCATCCAAATTCCAATTCCATGCCTGCGCGAAACCGTAGAAGGCGATGAACAGCAGCGCCAGCTGTGGCATGATGCGGATGAAATCCAGATAAATCCTGGTCAGCACCCGCACAACGGGATTTTTCATCGTCATCAGCCAGCCGACGATCAGCCGACGGGCACGGACAACGCCACGGACACGCCGGCGATCCACACCGTGACCCACAGGCCCTGTAGCAGGCGCGGAATCACGCCCGGCTCGAGCAGAATCTCAGCGCCGCTCATAGTCGAACCTCCGTTCCAGCCAAGTGCCGAACAGCGAGATCGGCAGCAGAATCACCAGATACGCCACAATCAGCAGGAACAGCGACTCATAGGTGTCGTAGTACATGCCGATCAGGTCCTTGGCCATGTACATCACGTCGGCGAGCGCGATGGCGGACACCACGGACGATTCCTTGATGAGGAAGATCACATTGGCCACGACGCCTGGAATGGAGGTGCTGATGGCCTGTGGAATGACCACGCGGCTTAATGTCTGCCATTTGCTCAAGCCCAGCACGTATGCGGATTCGCGCTGCACTTCCGGAATGGTCTCCAAGCCGCCGCGCATCGCTTCGGCCATATAGGAGCCGCCGAGGAAGCCGAGTCCGACGATGGCGCACAGTTCCGCGGACCAGACGAGTCCGAGTTTCGGCAGGCCAAAATACAGGAAATACAGCTGCACCAGCAACGGCGTGTTACGGCTCAGCTCGATGTAGACGCGCACGACCTGCCGCAGGACGGGGATGCGCGCGATCTCGATGCCGGCGCAGACCAAGCCGACCACGATCGCCAGGATGATGCCGAAGACGGAAATGAACAGCGTCATTTCGGCACCGCTGACGAAGAACGGCGCGTAGTGCGAGATGAACGTCCAGTCGAACACGCGCGCCTCCTTCTCTTCTCAACGGATTTTTCGTATTTGTTCCGGCGAACGCGGCTCATACTATCGCTTTATTCGCCACTACGAGCCAGTTTCGTTATCGGTTTTTCGTATAAGGACTTATCAGGGATCGCGAAACAGTCGTCCTGCGATCCCTCCAAGGTTCTTCTACAGTATGGCATGTTGGCGGATTGCGCCGTCGGCGCATATCGAAATGTGAAGATTGGGTATGCCTTGCGAGAGAGTATGCACATGCTCATTCGACATGCAACGATGGAGGATCTGGACGCGATCGAGGCTGTGGAGGCCGCCTGCTTCCCACCTGCGGAGGCCGCAAGCAACGAAAGCCTTACCGCACGCGTGGCCGCTTATCCGGACCATTTCTGGCTGTTGGTCAACACCGATGACGACGATACCCCGTTCCCCTCGCGTGTAGAGGACGGCACGTTGGTTGGTTTCGTCGATGGCATGGCCACAAACGAGCCGAATCTTGCCGATGCCATGTATGACGACGCGATATGCATGACGAGCATGGCGTTTGGCAGATGATTTTCGGCGTGGATGTGGCACCCGTCTACCAGCATCGCGGCTGCGCCAGCTATCTGCTGCGCCAGGTGATTCTCGACGCGGCACAGGCCGGACGTAAGGGCATTGTGCTCACCTGCAAGGAGCGTCTTGTCGGTTTTTATTCACGATTGGGATTCGTGGACGAGGGTCTGTCCGATTCGACGCACGGCAATGTGATTTGGCATCAGATGCGACTTGCGTTGACACCTTCCAGCGAGGCGGACCGCGACGCGGAAACGCTGGAGTTCCCTCAGGTGGAACCCGCCGTCTGACGAACAGCAAGCTAACTCCGCGCGAACACCGCGACACGCCGACGATTTGCATTTCGCTGAAATTCCACGTAAGTTAGCACTCGCTTCGGGCGGTTGGCGCAGAGGTAGCGCACTTCCCTGACACGGAAGGGGTCACAAGTTCGAATCTTGTATCGCCCACGCGAAGCGGATGACGAAGCCGGGAAACCGGTGGAGGCATCCCACGGGTGATTGGCGCAGCGGCTAGCGCACTTCCTTCACACGGAAGGGGTCATAGGTTCGATTCCTATATCACCCACTGGATGCCTGCTTCTCACGGCAGGAATCCTTTGCGGACATAGCTTAGTTGGTAAAGCGCAACCTTGCCAAGGTTGAGACCGCGGGTCCGAGTCCCGTTGTCCGCTCCAGTATGAAGCCTCACCGATTCGGTGGGGCTTTTCGTTTATCCGTTTGTCGGTATCCGACAACATGCCTCGTGGGAAGCAATCGGCGCTTCCCACCCGTCTGTCTTTCGGTTCTATTCGCGCATGCCATCCCACGCGTAGTCGAGATGCATGAATTCGGGCACCTTGTACCATTTGACCGGATAGCCGGCGCCATGCGCGCAGAACACTGAATCCGGCGTGTTCTCCAGGTCGGATTCCGGATCGTAAGCCATGTTCTCGATCACCTCGTCGGCATTGTGGCACGGCTGGTAGCCGGCGAACACGCAGCTTAAATGGCCACGGCCGTGCGTGTACGCGTTCACGTCCATCGCATAGTCGCGCATTTCGGATACCGGCGCCGTGCCGTTCAACACCATGTATTCGCCGTCGCCGGTAGGCGTGTCGAACGTGCCCGACATGCGCTGGATGTCGGCCATCGCATGTCCGACCATGTCCTGCGGCACTTCCAGACGGAAGCCGTACCAAGGTTCAAGCAGACGGCAATCGCCCTTCTTCTTCACTTCCATCAGGCCCTGGCGTATCGCACGGTAGGTGGCTTGGCGGAAATCGCCGCCTTCCGTGTGCTTCAGATGCGCACGGCCCGTCAGCAGCGTGATTCTCATATCGGTGATCGGCGAGCCGGTGAGCACGCCCAGATGCTCGCGTTCCTGGAAATGCTGCATGATGAGGCGCTGCCAGTTGCGGTCGAGCACGTCCTCGCTGCACACGGTGGCGTATGCCATGCCCGCGCCCTGCGGCAGCGGTTCGAGCAGCACATGCGTTTCGGCGTAGTGTCGCAACGGCTCGAAATGGCCGACGCCTTCGATCGGAGCGGCGATCGTCTCCTTGTACAGGATGCTGCCCGGTCCGAACGTGACGTCCAGGCCGAAACGGTCGTGCATGATCTGCTGGATGATCTCCAGCTGCACCGCGCCCATCAACTGCAGGTGCACTTCCTCTAGGCGAGACTGCCAGACGACGTGCAGCAGCGGATCCTCGTCCTCCAGTTCGCGCAGGGCGACGAGACATTTGTGAATGTCGCACTCCCCCGGTTCCAGCGTGTACGTGAGCACCGGCTGGAGGACCGGACTGCCAGCGTCCCGCTCCATGCCGAGGCCTTCGCCGGGGAATGTCTGCGTCAGACCCGTGACGGCGCAGATGGTGCCTGCGGGGACCGTGTCGACGGTGGTGGATTTCGCGCCGGAATAGACGCGCACCTGGTCGGCTTTCTCATGCCATTGGCCGTCTTCGGCAACCGCATCCGCGTCGCCGGCGTGCGCGGTGCCGCTTAGCATCATCTTGGCCTTCAGTTCGCCGCCGGTCACCTTGAGCCAGGTCAGACGGTTGCCTTGCGCGTCATGAGACACCTTATATATGCGTGCGCCGAATTCGCCATTGTATTGCGGCTCTTGCGCGAACCGTTCGAAACCTGCGACGAACTGTTCTATACCGTCCATTTTCAGCGCTGATCCGAAATAGCAGGGGAACAGCTCACGGCGGGCGATCATGGCGCGAATGGTTTCGTCCGGCACGGTTTCGGTGTCGAGATACGCGTCCATGGCCGTTTCGTTTTGCATGGCGATCTCCTCCATGCGTTCGCCGTCAATCGGCTCGGTGAAGTCGACGCAGCGTCCGAGAAGCGTTTCTTGAGTTGGGCGAGCAGTTGCGTTTTGTCGGCGCCGGGCGAGTCCATTTTGTTGACGAAGACGAATGTGGGCACCTGATAGCGATTGAGCAGTCGCCACAGCGTTTCGGTATGGCCTTGGATGCCGTCCGCGCCGGAGATGACGAGGATGGCGTAGTCGAGCACGGCGAGCGTACGTTCCGTTTCGGCGGAGAAGTCGACGTGGCCAGGAGTGTCGAGCAGGGTGATGGTGAGGTCGGGCGTGGCGATGACGGCCGGCTCGGTGAAGATGGTGATGCCGCGCTGCCGTTCCATGGCGTCCGTGTCGAGGAAGGCGTCGCCGTGGTCGACGCGGCCGAGTTTGCGTACTTGGCAGGTAGCGTACAGCAGCGCCTCCGACAACGTGGTCTTGCCCGCGTCCACATGCGCCAGAATGCCCGCGACGATTCGCTTCATGGTCTCCCCTATCTTCGCAAGCCAATGGCTTGCCGTTCAATGGACAGGAAAGCCCCCGCACCGCATGAAACGACGCGAGGGCTTGATGGTGACCCCGGCCGGGCTCGAACCGGCGACCTTGAGATTAGAAGTCACATGCTCTATCCAGCTGAGCTACAGGGCCAAACTAAACACAGTATAGTCAGTTCGCACACGGTTGCCAACTCGACACGGCAGTCACATCGCCTTGAGCACAATGCCGACGATGGCTACGAGCACGCCGACGTATTGGATGCCGGCCACGGGCTTGCGTGGCACGCCAAGCAGGCCGAAACGGTCGACCAGCAATCCTCCGCCGACCTGACCGAGCAATACCAGCATCACCGTCATGCCGGTGCCGATATGCGCGGACAGGTACGCGTTGCACATCACCAGCGTCGCACCCAGCAATCCGCCTACCCACATCCACCACGGATTGCCTTTCTTCAGCGCGTCGCCGAGGCTGTAGGTGCGGTCGACGAATGCGACGACGATCGCAAGCGAGATCAGACCGACCACGAACGAGGCGAGCGATGCCTTCACCGGCGATCCCAACGCGACGCCCAGCTTGCCCAACAACGCCGTCTGCACGGCCGAACACATGCCGAACGCGATGCCTGCGCAACTCCACAGCACGGTCGCGGAACCTGGCACATGTACGGCTTTTCCGTCAGTTTCGGATTTTTCGGAATCGCCGGAATTTTCCGAACCGCCAGCCGGGCGATCGATGGCAGGCCTCAATCGCAGATTCGGTCCGGCGACGGCAAGCAGGAAGCCGACCAGCGTGATCGCCGCACCTGCGATGCGCAGCGGGGAAATCGGCTGCGCGGTAGTGCCGAACCAGCCGAAAGCGTCGATCAGCAGGCCCATGACGATCTGCCCGGTGACTGGCATGATCACGGTTTTGAGACTGCCCAGTTTCGGCAGCAGCAGCACATTGCCGGTCAGGAAAGTGACACCGAACACGCCCGCGAACCACATCCACCATGGGCCGTTCGCCGCGGTGGCGGGAATCAGCGGATACGGGCCAAGCAGCAGCGTCAAAGTCAGCATCGCAATGAGGCCGACGCTGAACGACACCAGCGAGGCGCGCAACGGCGAGCCGATGGAACGGCCGAGCCGCGTGTTCACCGCGGTCTGCACCGGCGTGATCAGTCCGGAGAAAATTCCCAGCAATCCTTGCAGCATGTTCAGCCTTCCTACGTTTCTCGGCACACGCTTCCCGGCACAGATTATCACAGCACCAGACCATCAGCCGACGTAACAATAAACCCTTGAAATCCAATGATTCCAAGGGTTTTCATGCAATCCCAGCAAAAGGTGCGAACCGGCGACCTTGAGATTAGCGGTCAGGGAAACCGGTCGAGGCCAAACGCTACTCGATAATCCAGCTCAGGCCGACGAGCACGATGACGAACAGCACGTTCACCGCGGTGTAGACGGCCAGATAACGGCCTTTTTTGTCCGGGTAGGCGCGCGTCACGTTCTTGTAGCCGATCAGCGACGCCATGGACGCGATCAGCGTGCCCAAGCCGCCCAGGTTGGTGCCGATGATCAGTTCACGCCACTGGTCGCAGAAGCCGGACAGCAGCAGCGTGGTCGGCACGTTGGAGATGAACTGGCTGGACACCACGGCCACTTCCAGCGGATGCGCGCCCACCAGCGAGGCGGCCAGCTCGTAGAATTCCGGCACGCGTTTCATGTTGCCGATGAAGATGAAGAACATGCAGAACGTGAGCGGCAGTCCCCAATCGACGTTGCGGAACACGCGGCGGTCGCATAGCAGGAACGCCACGAACACGATGACGCACATCAACCACAGCGGAATGAAATCGCTCACCGCCAGCAAGCAGACGACGAACAACGCCGTGTATACGATCGCACGCCAGCCGCCATAACCGGCACCGTAGCCGGTCACGCGAATCTCGTCAGGCTGCGGCCGGTCGGAATGCGGGGCGAGTACGTTCTGTTCGATGCCGGAACCATCGATCGCGGAAAATTCGGAAACCGGTTTGCTGCCGAAAATCACGCAGGTGATGATTATCAGCAGAACGGCTGCGGTAGCGGAATACGGGGTCATGATGCCGATCATCTCGGACGTCGGCATGCCCGTCAACGCTTTCAGATACAGGTTGTGCGCGTTGCCGATCGGGGTGAGCATGCTGCCCACGTTCGCGCCGATGGTCATCAGCGTGCCGACAAGCACCGCATGCTCTTCCATGTGCGCCATCGTCAACACCGCGATTGCGAACGGCACGAAGGTGACCAACGCCACATCATTGGTGATGAGCATGCCGGAGAAGAACGGCAATGCGATCAACGTGAGCACCAGGCCACGCGCGGTTTTGACGTGATGCAGCAGGCGCGAGCCGATGATGCGGAACACGCCGATGCGCTGGAAGCCGCACACCACAAGCATCAGACAGATCAGCTGCGAGATGGTGCTGGCGTGGATGTAGCCGGCGTATTCCTTGTCTGGCGGCACGATGAAGCACGATATGAGTGCGAGTATGGAAGCGACTACGAGAATGGTCTCGTTCTTCAGGACCTTGACGACCAATCGCCGCATGCATTCCTCCGTCAATCCCGTTTGCAACCGCCTTGCACACCTTGCAAAACCCAAGCGATTTTCATGCAAACGCCTAGACCACTTTACCCAAAAATGCGACTAGCACGAACCCTCGGCGTGCTGCTTTTCCGACCATTCCAACGATTTTCATCCACTATTGCTTACTGCCGCATGCTTTTGCAAACCGGCGAAACCGAAAACAAGGCCCGCAAATCTTCACAAATTAACCCCGCGTGCGCCAAGATTTTGTCTAAAAACCATCTTCCGTTCGCCTTCGATTCACCATATGGGCGTGTCACGCAACGTTGTTGCCGAAAACACGCGACTGCAGGTCCTTGCGCAGCGTTTCCAGTTTGGTGATCTGTCCGAGCAGTTCGATTTTCTCTGCACCGTCCGGCAGTTGCGCCATGCGGCGCTGGGCCGCGCCGATTTTGCGCATGATGCCGGTATCAAGCAGTCTGACGATCAGTTCGGACGCGTACCGCCGCTCCTCCTGCGTTGGCTTGCGCAATTGCGCCGATTGTTCCTGCGACTCGCCTGTATTGCGGTTCGCGTCCGCTTCGCTCGGCGGCAATGGCAGCGGCATGACGGCCAGCTCGTTGATGACCGATTCGAGCATCGGACCGCCCGCCTTCGTCAGATTGTGCATCCACAGTCCCTGCGGCACGTCTTCCCCTGGAAGCCCGCCCGCCGCGGCGACCGCTTGGAACAGCGTGCGGAACACCGGCGTCATGAAACTCGACAAGGTCAGGCTGGCGAACATCGTCGGATCGACTGCCAACGGCACCTGGATCAGCGTGGCCATGAACTGCTGTTCGCAGATGAACACGGCGTCGTCGATGCGATAGTAGCTTTGCTCGGCCGCGTCGCGATGCTCCAACGCCTTGCGTGCGGCGGGATTCGCATACGGATTCGCGCCACGTTCCGCATATGCTGGTTCAGCCGACGGCCCCGCATTGTTTTGGAATCGACGTTTCGGCGCGTACGCGTCCTCGTCACGCACGTTCAGTTTGCGACGCTGGTACGCCACTTCGCGTTGCATGATGTCCAGATCGACGCCGATGCGACGCACCGCCTTGCGTGAGTACAGGTCGAGCAGCGAACGGTCTCGGATTTGCGCGATCAGCGGGGCGACCGCCTTGACCGCGCCCATCTGACCTGTCGCGTACGTGGTGTCGAAACGGTCGATTGCCGAATCGATCACGAAATCGTACAGCGGCCGTGCATTGGCGATCAGCGCACGCACCGCCTCGTTGCCGCGTTTGATGCGCAGATCGCACGGGTCGAGGTTGTCTTCGGCGACCGCGACGAACGCCTGCGTCGAAAACGCGGCGTCCAAACCGAACGCGTGGATCGCGGCCTTCTGCCCAGCCGCATCGCCGTCGAATGTGAACACGACACGCGAGCTCAACGCCTGCCCCTCCACCTTCAGGGGGCCAACCAGCTGCACCGCGCCCAACGAATCGTCCGCGATCAATCGGCGAATGATCTTCGCATGCTCGGCGCCGAATGCGGTGCCGCACGTGGCGACCGCCGTGTCGATGCCGGCCAGATGCATGGCCATCACATCGGTATAGCCTTCGACGATCACCGCCTGGCGTTTCTTCACAATCGCCGATTTGGCAAGGTCGATGCCGTACAGCACCTGTGTTTTGCGGTACAGCTGCGTGTCGGGCGTGTTGATGTATTTCGCGTTGATCGTGTCATCCTCGTACAGCTTGCGCGCGCCGAAGCCAAGCGTACGACCGGTCGAATCACGAATCGGCCATGTCACGCGGCCACGGAAATAGTCGTATACGCCATGCTGGCCCTGACGGGCGAGTCCCGCGTCGAGCATCTCCTGCTGGGTGAAGCCTTTGCCGGCAAGGTGCCGCACCAGGTTATCCCATCCTTGGGGGGCATATCCGCAGCGAACCGCTGGCAGTCGGCCTGGCTGAAATTGCGGCCGTCCAACAGCTTGCGCGCGGCGAGCGCCTCCTTGGTCATCAGCTGGGAGACGAAGTATTCCTGCGCCGCCTCGTTGGCTTCGAGCAGGCGTGCGCGTTTCGAACCGGTGTGTGCGGGCACGTTGTCGGCTTTGTCGTAATGCAGTTCGATATGGTATTTGTCGGCGAGCAGCTCCACCGCGTCACGGAAATCGATGTTCTCCTGATGTTCGACGTAGCCGAACACGTCGCCGCCGAGACCGCAGCCGAAGCAATGCCACACGCCGAGCGCGGGACGTACGGAGAAGCTCGGCGTCTTCTCGTCGTGGAAGGGGCACAGGCCTACGTATGTGCCGGTTCCCGAGGGTTTGAGCGTGACGGTCGCGGATACGATGTCATACAGGTCGGCGGTGGCGCGGACCTTTTCTATGTCTTCCTTCTTGATCATTCCCGGCATACGGTCCAGCTACCAGCGATGCCATAGGTTATGGCTACGCGGCGTATGCAACGCGCGACACACTCAACTTTGCCTTAGGCACACAGCCAGCCGCTCCACGCCATGTATGTCATCCGACACACTCAAGGCCGTTCGGCCAAGCCTACGGTCGGACAACATACATGGCGCTACGCGGCACTTATGAATCTCATTGACTCGCCACACAGGAAACGGGGGTATACGCGTCAGCAGAGAAGGGAGTGGAGAGTCAGGGCGGACGTGTCGGTCAGGCTCGCCACCTGGTCGATGGCCACGCGCAGGCGTTCGTCGTCGCCGCCGGCCTCACGCCAATCGTCGAGGAACACATTCTCCAATGCGCTTGACGGTTTGGGATTGTCCGCCATGAACACGTCGACCAGGTCTTTGACGATTCGCTGTTCTTCGCCGTGCATCGGCTCACGTTCGCCGGGCTCCATGACGAAATGCACGGCGATGCCTTTCAGCACCACGATTTCATAACTGGTTTCCTCGGGAATCACCAAATCGCCGTTGTATCGCGTCAAAGGCTCGTTGCCGTACGTATCTCTTGTAGCATGTTCCACGGAACCGGCGAACCGACCGATCAAATCGCTGGTCATGTTCTTCAATGCGGCGAGCGCGCGTCGCGAACCGTCGAAATAGCCGGGGAACGTGTCGCGCCGGTGCATGCGTGCGAACGCGGCCACCAGCTTGTCTGTGTCCCATTGCGGTCCGTACCAGGCGCGCGCGTCCTCGACGACCGCGTCGATCACTCCGTTTTCGTGCAGTTCGCCCGGATTGAACGCGCCGGTGGCGATGGCGTCCTCCACATCATGCACGCTGTAGGCGATGTCATCGGACAGGTCCATCACCTGGCATTCGACGGGACGGCGGGTGGTGTCGGGCGCGTGTTGTTTGAGCCAGGCGAACACGTCCGTATCATCCGGATAGACGCAGAATTTCGCGCTGCGCTCCCCTTTCGGATGCGCGGCGGCTTCGGCAAGCGTCCACGGGTATTTGACGGCCGCATCGAGCGCGGCACGCGTCAGATTCACGCCTGCGGAACGTCCGTCGGGAAACAGTATTTTCGGTTCGAGGCGCGTCAATAATCGCAAGGTTTGCGCATTGCCTTCGAAACCACCGATATTGCCGGCGATTTCGGCAAGCGCACGTTCCCCATTATGGCCGAACGGCGGGTGGCCGAGGTCGTGCGCAAGGCAGGCGCAGTCGACCACGTCGGGATCGCAACCGAGCGAAGTGCCGATCTGTCGACCGATTTGCGCGACCTCCAACGTGTGTGTAAGCCGTGTACGTGCGAAATCGTCGGTGCCGGCCACCAGAATCTGCGTTTTCGCGCCGAGCCTGCGCAATGCGGACGAGTGGATGAGTCGGGCGCGGTCGCGTTGGAAGGCGGTGCGGGAGCTGGATTTGGGTGGTTCCGGAGCCCAACGCTCCTCGTCGAACGCGCTGTATCCTTCGCTCGTCATGATGCACCGCCTTCCTATGGGTGCGGCGGCTGCCGCCGCTTTTTACGGGATTACAGGATGCTTGCCGGGTCGAGCTTGGCGAGGTCCTCGGCGGACAATACGTCCGTGGCATGCTCGTACAGGCGCGGAATGCGGTTGCGCAGGCAGGTGAAGATCTCGTAGCTGATGGTGTCGGCGGCACGACCCCAATCGTCCGCGGTCGGTTCGGCGTAATCCTCGCCGCGGCCTGGACCGAACAGTTCCACATTGTCGCCTTCGTGGATGCCGAGTTCGGCGGCGGAACCGTGCAGGTCGAGGATGAACTGGTCCATGCACACGCGGCCGGACACACGGTACAGGCGCGGGCCTTCCGAGGTCATCACGCGCACCGGGCCGCCGGGCTTGGTCACATGCTTGGCGCCTTCCATGTCGAATCCGGAGGCGGAGCGGTGGATGCCGTCCGCATAGCCGAGCGGCACGATCGCGGTGGAGGTGTCGGACGGGGTCAGATACGTGCGGCCGTAGGAAATGCCATGTCCGGCCTCCACATCCTTGACGGTGCCGAGCTGCGCCTGCAGGGTCATGGCGGGCTTCAGGCTATACGTGGACGGCGTGCCCATGGCCGGATCGGCTTCGTAACCGTACAGGCCGATGCCCGGACGGGTCAGTTCGAAGTGGATTTCCGGACGGGACAGCGTCGCCGCGGTGTTGGCGAGGTGGCGGATTTCCGGCGGAATGCCGGCCGCCTCCATACGACGGGTGAAGTCCTTGAACGTTTCGACCTGCATGTCGGTGGATGCCACGAATTCCGGGACGTCCGGCGCGTCGGCGACCGCCAGATGGCTCCACTGGCCGACGATGTGCAGCACGCCTTCCTTGGCGAGCGGCACCAGTTTGGCGAGCGCCGCGTCGAAACCGGCGGGCGTGAAGCCGTTACGGCCGAAGCCGGAATCGACCTTCACATGCACGCGCGCCGTCTTGCCGAGCCTGCGTGCGGCCGCGGCGACGCCGTCGATGCCGGCGAGCGAGCGACGGAAATGTCGATGTCGTTGTCGACCAGCTCGTCGAACGGCACTTCGGCGCCGCTGTAGACCCACGTCAGAATATGGCAGCGATCGGGCCGATGCCGGCTTTGCGCAGCAGCAGCGCCTCATGCGATTGCGCGGTGCCACATGTGGCGCCTCCCG
>ENA-OPZM01000216-OPZM01000216.1-human-gut-metagenome-genome-assembly--contig:-NODE-216-length-24821-cov-2.840528_pt1 | contig 24821 bp, 25 predicted proteins | sample MGYA00242478_ERZ504493 | MGnify/ENA primary metagenome ERZ504493 (study PRJEB26092, sample SAMD00036227) | human gut metagenome | host: Homo sapiens | study: EMG produced TPA metagenomics assembly of... | reverse complement strand
GGTCTGCAATAATTATCAATTCCATACTTGTTCCATAATTTTATCAGCGGGAAATAACGATTATTTTATTTTTAATAGATAGTATAAAAGTTCAAATTCTTTTAATGTCAAAATGACTTCTTCATTATTTACATAGACTTTATGGAAATCATGATTTAATACAAGAAGACCATTACCAGCAGATAAATCATTAGTAGCTTTATCTTGTGCTACATTGATTTTTGCACTGCGACGTAAAACTGCTTTTATGCGTGCGATTAATTCCATTACACCGAATGGTTTAGTTACATAATCATCAGCGCCATTATCAAGACCAGTTATTTTATCATATTCACTACCACGAGCCGTGAGCATGATGATAGGAGTATGTTGTGTTTTAGGATTTTTACGAACTTCTTTGAGAATTTCAATGCCATCAATGCCAGGAAGCATAATGTCTAAAAGAATTAAATCAGGCATATTATTTTTTAGTACAGGAAAAAATTCTTCAGCATTGACAAAGCCTTGAGCTTCAAATCCAGAAGATTGTAATGCATAGATGACAAGTTCGCGAACACTTTCGTCATCTTCAACACAGTAAATTTTTTGCATAAGAACACCTCATAGATATAGATTAAATGTAAATTATATTTTATAAAAAAATAAGAAATATTATATTAATATGTAATCAGTATAAAATTTTTTGATAGCTACTACAAGAGAAGATTTTATATTTTACATAGTTTTTACTAAAGACTAGATTTTTGTAATCTTAAATTGATTTTTGACAAACAAAAAAGCATTGTTTCACTTTTTGTAAAACAATGCTTTTTATATGCCCATAATGCCGTTATCTTTTATTCGCCTAGACCTGCTTGGTGCAGGTGGGTATCTTGGATAAGAGCTTTGCTATTCGTTCAAGACGCTTCAGCAGCACAAATATCACAGCCAGATTCCCGTTTAGAAAGAGTAAGGTTAGACAATATAAAAAGACCTACGCACATTGCAGGCATACTCCGTTATTAACTGATAATATAATAGCATAAAGATGAAATCTGTGCAAGAGTGAACAAGGCAGAATTGCAAATTGCATTTTTACTTGCGCAGATTATTAGGCTCAGTTAAAATAAGTATAACGTTATTGATAAAAGAAGGGATTTTTTATGGAAAACAATTATAGTGTAGCTATTTCTTGTCATAGTGATTTAGGATATATTGAGTATACAGCTGATACTAAATCTGCAAATATTGTTTTGGCAAATGAAGTAGCTAAACAAAAAGTAGAAGAGTTTTTAAATACACCATTAACTTTACAAGTACCACATGAAACATTACATGATTTTACTACAATAACTATTAATCCATTAGATGATGTGGAAACACTTCAATTAGCACTTACTCGTTTATGGGAAGCAACTGATGTACATGTTGATTGGAGCAGACCAGTTGATTATGTAAAAAATGGCATTCGCAGTTTAAAAGATTTATAAAATATATTATAGGTTATAAAAAGCTACATTTAATATTCATTTTTATGAATTTATTGAATGTAGTTTTTCTATTTTAGACATTATTTAATTTTGTCCTAAAGGATTAAAGACTTAATAATATAACTTTAGATTGAATTTACAAACAATTCTCTATTATAATTTAATTGTAGAAATAAACCGGTTATTTAATATTAAACTATAAGGAATTAATTGTATGAAAATAAACGAACGTTCGAAATTTATAATTAATGAACTTATAAAAAGAAATACTTATGTAACGGCTAGTGAAATAGCTGATTTATTACAAGTAAGTATAAAAACAGTAAACTAGACAATTAGTTAATGTTGAAAAGATTTTAAATGAAAATGATTTAATCTTAGAAAGAAAAACTAGCAAGGGTATGCAAATCATAGGGACTGAAGAGCAAAAGCAAAAAATGCTAGAACAAATCCAATCTAATGGTTTGCATGAATATTCGCCAGCAGAAAGACAAAATATAGTATTAAGTCATTTGTTAAAATCACAAGAACCTATAAAGTTATTGACTTTGGCAAAATTATTGAATGTAACAGAAGCCACTATAAGCAATGATTTAGACAAATTAGAAACATGGATAAAAAAGATGAATATGAATTTAGTCCGCAAACCTGGTTTAGGGATTTATTTAGAGGGATTAGAGAAAGACATCAGGAAAGCGATTATAAGTCATATTTATAAAAATCTCCATGAGAAAAACATTCTAAATGTCTTAAATAAACAAGAAAAAAATATTAAATTGAAAAGTGGCACGGATAAGTTTTTATTGGACTTAGTCGATAAAGATATCATTCAAAAAGTAGAAAAAGCAATAACTACAGTAGTGGAAAGAGAGAATTATAATTTATCGATAAATGCTTTTTCAGGCTTAGTAGTTCATCTTACATTAGCTATACAGCGTTTATTAAAAGGTGAAATTATCAAAATTGATACTAAGTTTTTAACAGAATTGAAAAATGAAAAAAAGAATTTGATTTAGCATTTAAGATAAGTGAAGAGATTGCGAAAGTCTTTGATATCGTTGTTCCTGAAGAAGAAAGTGGTTTTATCACTATGCATCTTTTAGGAGCTAGAAACAATTATCAAGAAGGCACTATTAATAATTATGATAATTTTGCTTTGATAAAAATTGCCAAAAAAATAATAGCTATAGCTCAAGAAGAAAGCGGTATTTTTATAGCTAAGAAAAGTAAATTATTAATAGGTCTTGTAAAACACTTAGGGCCAGCGGCAACGAGAATAAAATTAAATTTGGAGATACGTAATCCACTACTAAATGAGATGAAAGAGAAATATCCTCAATGGATGAAATTAGCTAAAAAAGCAGCTAAGCCTTTAGAGGAAAAATTAGGGGTTAATTTACCAGAAGCGGAAATTGCTTATTTAGCAATGCATTTAGGTTCCACTTTAGAAGATGTAAGTTTGCAAAAAGCGAGAAAATATAATGTTTTGGTAGCTTGTCCTACAGGAATTGGCACATCAAAATTATTAGCAAGTCAACTAAAACAAAAATTCACTAATTTAAATATTGTAGCTATTGTTTCTGCAATCAATATAAACTATGAATTTTATCAAAATGAAGGCATAGATTTTATAATTTCCACTGTGGAAATAAATGAAGCGACAATACCAGTAGTGATTGTGAATTTCATGTTAGATGATAAGGATATAGATAATATCATTCATCAAATGCAATTATTACCTGATGAAAATAGTGGAGAGTATCATAAAGATAATAAGAGTTTAGTTGAGAAATTGAGCGAACTTAATCTATTTGGTTTTTATATTAAATCTATTTTGAAGAATTTCTTTTATCAAGATATGGTAAATGTTAATTCTAAAGAAGAATTATGTAGTTTTGTTAGTATTTATTTATTAAAAGACAATATAAGTCAAATTTTGGAAGCTGACTTGAAATCAAGAGAAGAAAAAGGTAGCACTATTATTAAAGATTTGATGTTATTACATACAAAATCTAAAGTTATACAAAATTTGACAGTAGGGATTATTCAGTTAGAAAAATCTTTAAAAGTAAATGAAAAAGAAATATCTACAGTGTTGATTTTATTAGTTCCAGATAAAGCTGATGAAAAAGCTTTAGAAACGATGGGAGTTTTATCCGAAAGCATTATAGAAAATACGAACTTATTAGATATTTTACATCAAGGTTCTAAGGCAGAAATTTATTTGGAACTAGAAAAAATATATACAAATTATTTTAAGAAAAAATATAAAAAGGTAATGGAGGGTTAAAAATGTCTGAAGCAAAAGCAGGAAATGTTGCTCAAGAAAAGATGCAAAAATTTGGTAGATTTTTAAGCGGAATGGTAATGCCAAATATCGGTGCATTTATCGCTTGGGGTTTACTTACAGCATTATTTATTCCAACTGGTTGGATACCAAATGAATATTTAGCAGCTGCAGGTGGCCCTATGTCAAAATGGTTAATTCCATTATTGATTGGTTATAGTGGTGGTAGTGCTATTTATCAACATCGTGGCGGTGTTTTAGGTGCTATCGCAACAGCTGGTATCATCGCTGGTTCTGACATTCCAATGTTCTTAGGAGCAATGATTGTTGGTCCATTTGGTGGTTGGTGTATTAAAAAATTTGATGAAGCTTTCCAAGATAAAATCCCAACAGGATTTGAAATGCTCATCAATAACTTCTCTGCTGGTATTTTAGGTGGTATTTTAGCAATCCTTGCTTATGCTATCGTAGGTCCAGTAGTAAGTTCCTTGAATGATATTTTACGTGGTGGCGTTGAATTTATCGTAAATTTAGGTCTTATTCCACTCGTATCTATTTTGGTTGAACCTGCAAAAGTATTATTCTTGAATAATGCTATCAACATGGTGTATTCAGCCCAATTGGTATTCAGGAATCTCAAGAACTTGGAAAATCCATTTTCTTTATGATTGAATCTAACCCAGGTCCTGGTCTTGGTGTATTACTTGCTTTCTGTTTAGTAGGTAAAGGCATGGCAAAAAGCTCTGCTCCAGGTGCAGTAATTATCCACTTCTTAGGTGGTATTCATGAAATTTACTTCCCATATATTCTCATGAAACCAATCCTCTTATTAGCAGTTATTCCCGCAGGTATGGCTGGCGTATTCACATTAAGCGTTTTAAATGGTGGTCTTATCGCTCCAGCTTCTCCAGGTAGTATTTTTGCAATCTTAGCAATGACTCCAAAAGGAGCATATTTTGCAAATATCGCAGCAGTAGTAGTAGCTACAGCAGTATCATTCGTAATCGCTTCTATCTTCATCAAAGCTTCTAAAGATGATGGTTCTTCCTTAGAAGAAGCTCAACAAAATATGCAAGATATGAAAAACCGTGGTAGCAAACGTGTTGAAAGTGATGTAGTAGTAAAAGGTAGCGAACTTAAGAAAATTATTTATGCTTGCGACGCAGGTATGGGTTCTTCCGCTATGGGTGCAAGTGCACTTCGCAATAAATTGAAAAAAGCAGGTTATGGATATATTTCTGTAACAAACTGTGCTATCGGTAATATTCCATCTGATGCTCAGATTGTAGTATCTCATGAAAAATTAGCAGACCGTGCAATCGCAGATTCTCCACAAGCTGAACATTTATTTGTACAAGATTTCATTAAAAATGATGTTTATGATATTATTTTAGCTAAATTACAAAATGTAGAAGCTAAAGTAGAAGAAGTTGCAGATAGCAAAGAAAACGCTGTTGAAGATGAAACTGTATTAAAACGTGAAAACATTAAAATGTGCTTAGATACAGTTACTAAAGAAGAAGCTATAAAAATGGCTGGTGAATTATTGTATAAATCTGGCTATGTTGGCAAAGAATATATTAATGGTATGCTTGCACGTGAACAAGATGTAAGCACATACATGGGACGTGGCATTGCTATTCCACATGGTGAAAATGCAGTAAAAGACACAGTTAAAAAATCAGGTATTGTAGTATTACAATTCCCTAATGGTGTAGAATTTGGTACAGGTAAAGCAAAATTAGTTGTTGGTATCGCAGGTAAAGGCGACGAACATCTTGCTATCTTAGCTAATATTGCTATTGCTCTTGACGAATATACTGATGAACAGTTAGAAGAATTATTCGTTACAAAAGATAAAGAAGCTTTATATAACTTATTTACAAAATCTAATGATTAAGTTTTAGATAATAGGGGGTATTTTAAATGAAAGCAGTGCATTTTGGTGCTGGTAATATCGGTAGAGGTTTTATTGGAGAATTATTATATGAATCTGGTTTTTCTACAACTTTTGTTGATGTAGTAAAAGCAACAGTTGATTATATCAATGAAACAAATTCTTATGAAATGTATATCATTGATAATAATGAAAAGAAAGTAATTAAAAATGTAAAAGCTTTTTCTCCAATTACTAATGAAGCAGATATTGTGGAAGCAATTTGTGAAGCTGATTTAATTACAACATCTGTTTGTGTTGATAATTTAGATAAAATAGCTCCTACACTTGCTAAAGGATTAAAAGAACGTTTAAATCGTGGCATAGGTAAAGTAGATGTTATGGCTTGTGAAAATGCTTTTTATGCTACAGATATGTTGAAAAAAGCTTTAGTAGAAAATACTAAAGCGCCAGTAACAGAAGAAGAACTTGATAAAGTAGGCGCTTTCCCAAATGTAGCTGTAGATAGAATTGCACTTAGCACAGTTATAAATGGCGTAAGAGTACCTCAAATTCAAGCAGCTTTTGAACTTGTTATTGAAAAAGACAAAATGGTAAATCCAGAAGCTCAACCAATTAAAGGTGCAGAATATGTAGAAAATCTTGGCATGTATCTTGAACGTAAACTTTATGTATTTAACTGTGGTCATGCTGCAACTGCATATTTTGGTTACCATAATAATTGTGAAACAATTCATGATGCTTTAGAAGTTCCAGAAATTAAAGCTGATGTAGTAGCTGTAATGAAAGAATCAGCTATGGCAATGACTAAAAAATATCCATTTAAATTTGAAGAATTAGAAGCTTATATCGAAAAAATCTTAAAACGTATTTCCTTAGAAGCATTACATGATGAAGTAGTACGTGTAGGTCGTTCTCCTATTCGTAAATTAAATCTTAAAGACCGCTTAGTAGGGCCAGCTTTATTGGCTGAATCTTATGGTCTTGATAATACTCACTTAGCAAAAGCTATTGCTACAGGATATACTTTTGATTACAAAGAAGATGAACAAGCTGTAGAAATTCAGGCTTATATTGCTGACAATGGTATTGAAAAAGCAGTAGAAAAATATTCTGGACTTACAGCAGATCAAAAACTTTATCAGCTTGTAATTGAAAATTATAAAGCTATTAAAGCTTAAAACAAAGTTTTCCCCATTCCTATTCTAAATAAATAAGAAAAGCACAGCTTATTATAAGCTGTGCTTTTATTTATTTTGTTTACTGATTATATATTTATCTGTAGCAAATCTAACATTTCTTGCCATGTTTGAATTGAGTATTCTTAGCTACATGTTTATCCATTAATTCTTCTGGTAATTCTTCAAAATCTTTTTTGGCAAGTGATGTTAAATTTACCACCTGTTAAAAATTTGGCAAAAGTTTTATAGTTAGTATATTTACGCATAAAGGAAATATTGAATACTTTGTCAAACTCTATTAATTGAGGTTCGATTTCATTAGGTAATTTATAATATCCTGTGATTTTTACAGCCATAAAGCTACCTCCAGTATAAATAAGATGAAATAAAAATTTTAACTATATAATATAAAATATGAAGAAAATAGTAAATATAACAAAGGTGTGAAAAGTTTTATGCAAAATTTTATTTTAGTGCCTGACTCTTTTAAGGGAACTTTATCAGCTATAGAAGTCTGTAATATCATGAAGTCATCAATAAAAAATTTATATAAAGATGCAAATATCATCAGTGTGCCTGTAGCTGACGGTGGTGAGGGAACAGTAGATGCATTTTTATATGCTCTTGGTGGGGAAAAGAAAAGTGTTTGGGTAAGTGATGCTTTTAATGAACAGAAAATATTAGCTCATTATGCTATGTTAAAAGATGATATAGCTGTCATAGAGATGGCTGCTTGTGCGGGACTGCCATTGGTGAAAAATCGCTTAGAGCCAGATAAAACAACTACTTTCGGCGTGGGTGAATTAATCATAGATGCTATAAATAGTGGGGCTAAAAAAATAATTTTAGGTCTTGGTGGAAGTGCGACAAATGATGGCGGTTGTGGTATGGCTGCTGCTTTAGGTGTGAAATTTAAAGATGAACAAAACCAAGAATTTATACCAACAGGTGGGATATTGTCTCAAATTTATAAAATTGACATGAATAATATATATTCAAAGATAAAAGATGTAGAATTTATATCTATGTGTGATGTGGATAATCCTTTATGTGGCAAACTAGGTGCGTCGGCAGTTTTTGCTCCTCAAAAGGGTGCTGATGAAGATATGGTTAAATTATTAGATGAAGGGTTAGCTCATTTAGCAAAAATAATTAAACGAGATTTACATATTGAGGTGAAAGATATCAAGGGAGCTGGAGCTGCTGGTGGTTTAGGTGCAGGCAGTATAGCTTTTTTGCAAAGTAAATTAACTAAAGGCATAGATGTTATTTTAGATACGATAAAATTTGATGAGTTAGTTTCAAAGGCAGATATTGTATTTACAGGTGAAGGTAAATTTGACAGTCAATCTTTGCATGGAAAAGTAGTCATGGGTGTGGCAAATCGCAGTCAAAAATATAAAACTCCTGTAATTGTGGTAACAGGAGCTATTGGTGAAAATATTCAAGAAGCGTATAATAAAGGTATAACAGCTATATTTAGCATTAATAAAGAACCTATGGAATTTAGTAAATCAGCCTTGAAAAGCAAAGAAAATATGATATTAACTATGGAAAATATTTTAAGATTATTAAAAATATGAGGTGGCAAATATGCAAAGTGTTTTAATGGAAAAAAATGAGCATCTAGGGATAATTACATTAAACCGTCCTAAAAGTTTAAATGCAATGAATGCAGATTTAGTGGAAGAATTTCATCGTGCATTAGATATTTTTGTAGAAGATGAAGATATTCGCGTAATTATTTTAACTGGTGCAGGTAGAGCTTTTTGTGCTGGTGGTGATTTAGGTTATTTAGAAAGTTTAAATGATGATAAAAAAAGAAAAGCCTTTATTGAACGTGTAGGCGAGATGACTCTAAAATTAAGAAATTGTGCTAAGCCTGTTATTGGTATGATAAATGGTGTTACCGCTGGTGCTGGTGTTAATTTAATGTTAGCTTGCGATATTGTATGTAGTAATGAAGATGCCAAATTCATTCAAAGTTTTGTCAATGTTGGTTTGGTTCCTGATTGTGGCGGTATGTATTTATTAAAAGAAACAGTAGGATTGCAAAAAGCGAAAGAATTAATGTTCACAGATGATGTAATCAGTGCGCAAGAAGCAGAAAAATTAAAAATGGTAATGCATGTCTATACAAAAGAGGATTTGAAGGTAGAAACAGAAAAAATAGCGCAAAAAATAGCTCAAGGTGCGCCTATGGCTATTATGTATATGAAGAAAATGTTAAATAAATCATATGCAAATTTAAAAGATTTTCTTGATGAAGAAGCTCTCGTACAGACTTTTTGTTTAGGAACAGAAGATTGTAAAGAAGGAATTTTGGCTTTTAAACAAAAACGTCAACCTAATTTTCAAGGTAAATAATAGATTTAGAAATATTTAATTAGATAAAAATAAAAAAGTCCTACGAAATTGCCGAACGTAGGACTTTTATCTTGCTTATATCTTCTAGAATTAGGAAGGATTAATTTAATAATAATATAATTTTTAGTAAATAACAAGTAATTTTAAGAATTTTTTAATATTGTTAAGATATAATGAAAAAAAGTGCATTTAAGGGAGGGTTTCTTATGCAAAAATCGTGGAAAATTTTAATGAGTTTATTTATGGTAATGCTTTTATCAATGTCGGTTACATTTGCGCAATCAAGCTATTATGAAGTGCAAGAAAAGACATTGAACAGTGAGTTTGTAGAGGGAAAATATCCAGTAGTAAATGCAGATAATATTTTAGTGAAATCTAGAATAAATAGACAGATTACTAAGATAATAAACGACTTTAATCAAAATGTTCAACAAGAAAATGATATTGGTAGAGACCTTACAGGTTTATCGGGTATGAAATAAAAGCAAATAGCGATAAAGTTTTTAGTGTGATAATAAATTGTTCTACTATGTATAAAGGTGCGGCTCATCCAAATACGTATGCTTATGGATTAAGCTTTGATGAACAAGGTAATTTAATACAATTTTCTCAAGTTATTAATATAGATAAGCAAAGTGGAAAAAACATTTATACAATAGATAATTTAAATAAAGAAATAAAAGCACAGGTAGGTCAGCATCTATTTGATTTCCATAAAGATGTAACAACATTTCCTCAAGAATTTTATTTAGACGAAAATATGGATTTACATGTATTGTTCCAAAGATATGAGATAACACCATATGCAGTAGGTCTTGTTGATGTTATTTTAAAAAAATAAAATTTGTTATAAAATAAAAAACTGCTAGATATAATATGCTAGCAGTTTTTTTTATTAGTTTTAAATGAAATAAAATAATAAAGATAAGATTATAAGAAATAAAATCATAGAGATATAATCTATAGCTCTTAATTTAGTATCAATGATAAATACTCTTGGCTTAGGAGAAGAAAAGCCTCTCATTTGAAGGCTGAGAGCCATATTTTCACTGCGAGAAATAGAGCGAAAAACCATAGGTTTAATTACCATCATATAGTCAAAAATGCGACGAAATGGATTTGATGAAGGTTTAAAACCACGGCAACTCTGGGCATCGCGAACAGCAGAGCTTTCTTCTAATATATCAGGCACAAAACGCAAGATAGCAGTAATCATAAAAGCATATTGATAAGGTAAATGCAATTGTTTTACTAATGAAGCTGTGAGCTCTCTAGCAGAAGTGGTTTGCAAGAGCAATAATAAAGATACTGCCATGATGAACATTTTAAGAGCAGAGGCAATGGAGGTATTTAAATCAGTACCGCAAACAAGTTGAATTAGAAATAAAATAAAGCTGAAAAAAATTAAAATACCAAGAGCACTCCAAAGTAATTTTGTCTTAGGTAAATAAAAACAAGTAAAAATTTCAATAAGGGCTAATATACTTAAGATATATAAATCATTAGTGATTAAAGACGCTATTGAAATCATAATAGCTAAAATTAATTTTGTTAAAGCAGTAAATTTATACATTATAATCAACCTCGTTTGTGCAAATGAGCGTAAATTTCCATAGGTGTAAGGCAAATATCAAGACCTAATTCTTGGCTGATACAAACAGCTTCAGGTAATTCTAAACCGAGCTTTAGCGTCAATTCTTTTTGAGAAAATAAATCAAGTGGCGTACCATCAAAAGCAAGTTCGCCTTGATTAATGACGATGACTTTATCAGCATGTTCAGCTAAGATATCCATATCATGTGTTACCATGATGATACCTAGACCTTGAGCATTTAGTTTTCGCATCAAGCGCAATAACATAGTGCGTTCTCGGCAATCTTGCCCAGAGGTAGGTTCATCTAAGATCAAGATTTTAGGTTTGGCAGCTAAGGCACAAGCGATAGATAATCGCTGTTTTTGCCCTAAGGTTAAAACTTGAGGCATTTCCCAAATTACATCTTGAAGATTAGTTATTTTTAAAACTTCTTCGACACGTTTTTTTTATAGTATGTTCATTACAACCTAATTTTCTAGGAGCAAAAGCTACTTCTTCAAAAACAGTGGAAGCGAATAATTGTTGGTCAGGATTTTGAAATACATAACCGATATATTGAGCCATTTCATATGGTTCTTTTTTGGTGATATCAACATCATCTAAAGTCATAGAGCCTCTATTGGGATGCACAAGTCCCATTAAAAGTCTAGTTAATGTTGTTTTACCACTGCCATTTCTGCCAGCTATAGCTGTGATTTTTGTATCATCTATATTGGTGGAGATATTTTTTAAGATAAATCTATTTTTCTGGTAGCTAAAAGAAATATTATTTAGCGTTAACATGATTATCACCTATTTCATAGCGTATTTTCCAGCGGAGAGGAATAACTTCAGGATAAATTTTTTCTTCATACATATATTTTAAACAATCATCTATATTACCACTGTAAGCTAAATGACCATTATCAATTACACAAAGTTGGTCAGCAATATCAAGCACATATTTTAAATCATGTTCAGTTACAATGATTGTTTTATTATATCTTTTATTGAGATCAACTAATAAATTATAGATATCTTTTGCTCCTTCAGGATCAATGGCTGCAACTGGTTCATCGAGAATGATGATAGGTGTATTCATTGCCATTATAGAGGCAATAGCAAGTCGTTGTTTTTGTCCGCCAGATAAAGCTGAAATCGGCATATCTTCTTTATCGGATAGACCAACGCTAGCTAAAAGTTCGCGTCGTCTTTTGATGATTTCTTGAGCATTAAGACAGATGTTTCAAGAGAAAAAGCGATTTCATCGCCGACTGTTTGCGTTACGAGTTGAGCATTGTAATCAGCCATGACAACACCGATTAATTCATTGAGTTTTTTAGGTGGTGTATTCAAGATATCAATATTGGCTATGTTTATTTTGCTAGTGGTGATTTCACTTAGATATGCAGGTTTACTGCCAGCTATATTTAAGATTAAAGAAGTTTTACCACTGCCATTTACACCTGTGATTACACAAAAAGAACCTTGAGGAATATTCAAATTTATATCATGCAAAGAAAATTGTTTATCATTTTTATTTAATTTGGCATTAAAAATTTTAAAAGCAGGTAAATATAACAATTGACCAGCGACAGCACCTAAAAGAGCAACTAAAGCTACAGCAGGAAGCATAGCATAAAGATAAATATTCATAGGAAGTTGTAAAAAGATTTTCGTCAAAGTAACAAAAGTACCGCCACTGATAAAAGTAGTGATAAATACAACGATAAAAGGAATTAGTGAAATTTTAGATTTTTTAATGTTGAAAAGATTGCTATTAACCATTAAAGCACAAATAGTAGCAGCTAATGGGTCACTTATTAAATTAGCATAAGGTAGAGCAGCTTTAGATGTCATCATAGCGATGATACCGGAAACTAAACCAATGCCGAAACCTTGTTTTATTGTAGGTCTACATAATAATATCGCTAAACAATACATTACAATATTCCAGTTTAAAGATATGCCACCAATATTTGGCGAAACCATACGTAAAATTACACCGATGGCTAATAATAAAGTAGTAATAGTTATCCAACGTAACTCCATAAATAAATCCTCCAATCAAATAACAAACAAATAAAAAAGCCTCTCAATCCCTATAAAAAGGGACGAGAGGCGTTATACTCGTGCCACCCTTAGTTAAACTAAGTAGCAAATTATCTTACTAAATACAAAGTGCGGGATTTTTTATATCCGATACTCGTTTCCGTATAACGGTGGAAAAAGGCCGATAGTGCTTACCCCATAATATTATGCTCAGGCTACATCTCACAAGTCCATTCGCTATCATAAGTGCTTATCGAACTCTCAGCATCGTCGATTCTCTGTAAAGCTTTTATCATAGTTACTATTCTTGCTCATAGATTTTAAATATATTAATCTGTGTTCATGATATCAAAACTATTTTTTATTGTCAAGATACAATAAAATTTTTAATTTTGTATAGTTGTAAAATGATTATTAACGAGAAAATCTTTTATTACATTAAAATATTCATTAGGATAATTAGAAATAGCTTGAGCATGTGAGGAGTCTTTGAACATATGCATAGATTTTGTTGCACGACAATTATCGTATAATTCTTGAAGTGTATTTGGCGGGATTAAAGTATCTGCACTTCCATGTAAAAATAATGTAGGGCTTGTGGAGTGAGCTACTGCTTTTAATGGAGCTAATTTATCTAAAGTTGAACCTGTATGCCAATACATGCAGACTTGAGAATAAATCCATAAGATATCAAGAATTTTGGAATCATTAGGTAATTGTATCATGCTGTGTAGATGATTGTAATAAAGACCTTTTAAATCACTATAGGAACTGTCTTCAATGTAAAAATCAGCAGGGTGAACAGATAATCCACTGTGCAAGAGGGCAAATGCACCACCTAGAGAAATTCCATGAATGCCAATTAATTCTTGTTGTTTTGTATTGCGAAGATAATCGCACCACATATCAATATCACGGATTTCTGTTTGTCCCCAAGTGATAATGCCATCACTTTCGCCATGACCACGCAAATCAATCAATAAGACATTAAATCCTAATTGTTTATAGATATTGACATAATTTAAGCACATGGAACGATTTTGATAAAGACCATGAATTAAAATAATTGTCTTTTTATATTTGGAATTGTTGTTGATAAAAGTGCCAACTAATTCACGAGAACTGTCACCATAAGGAGTGTATAGAGCAACTTTTTGAGCGTTAGGATTTTCTTGCTGATATTGATTTATTCTCGTCAAATCTTGAGAATGATTTACGATGCTAGTGAGATTGATATTTAATTGGGGATTGCTAAGTTCCATATATAAAATATTGCCTAAAATTAAACCCAAGGTATTAAAAGTTAAAATAGCACCGATTAAAAGTCCAATAAAAAATATAAATAAAGAATGAAGAAATTTTTTTCACATAAACCACCTAGATAAAAAATAAAAATTTGCAATAAAAACCAAAGATAATAAATTGGATAATAACGAGTATATATTATTTAGATGATTTTATAAAGATTATTTTTAAGGAGTTGTGATAATAATTATCTATAAATAATAAATCTTGCGTCTATATAAGTTATTAGTGTATACTTAACTTAAATATACACTACAAAGGAGGTTTTATATTATGGATGTTATAACTCTATCTAGATTGCAATTTGCAATCACAACAATTTACCATTTTTTATTTGTTCCGGTTTCATTAGGTTTATCCATTTTCATTGCTATTATGCAGACTATGTATTTAAAAACAGATAATGTAGTTTATAAGCGTTTAGCAAAATTCTTTGGAAAACTCTTTATCATTTCATTTGCTATGGGTGTGGTAACTGGTATCGTACAGGAATTTCATTTTGGTATGAACTGGTCTGAATATTCTCGTTTCATGGGAGATATTTTTGGGGCACCACTTGCACTAGAAGCATTGACTGCATTTTTCTTAGAGTCTGTATTTTTAGGTGTATGGATTTTTGGTGAAGGTCGTTTATCCAAAAATTACATTGTTTATCTATTTGGCTTGTAGCTTTTGGTAGTAATTTATCTGCTTTTTGGATTTTAGTTGCAAATTCTTTTATGCAACATCCTGTAGGTTATACTATTGCTAATGGCAGAGCTGAAATGACAGACTTTTTCGCATTAGTAACTAATCCTTATGTTGTAGGGCAATATGCTCATACTGTATTATCTGGTATTGTTACAGCTGGTGTGATTGTAGTAGCTGTAAGTGCTTATCGTTTATTGTCTGGTCAAAATGTAGAAACATTTAAAACAGCGATAAAATCAGGTATTATCTATAGTTTAATAGGTTTGTTCTTAGTAATGGGCAGTGGACATTTACAAGCTCAGTTTATCGGTAAAAATGTACCAATGAAGATGGCAGCTATGGAAGCTTTATGGGAAACTGAAAATCCAGCTCCTTTCACTGTAATAGCTAATATTGATACAGAAAATAAGGTAAATCATGATGCTATTGAAGTGCCATATATGTTATCTATGCTTATTTATGATAGCCCAGAAGGCGAAGTAAAAGGCATAAATGAATTGCAAGAACAATATATTCAACAATATGGTTATGATGATTACATTCCAAATGTAGTTTTGTTATTCTGGAGCTTTAGAATTATGATAGCTTGCGGTGTAGCTATGATTGGTGCAATGATTTTAGCAGGCTTTTTATTCTATACAAAACGTTTGGAAAATGCTCGTTGGCTCTTAAATATTTTAGTATTATTATTGCCATTGCCATTTATAGCAAATACTTTTGGTTGGATAATCACTGAAGCTGGTCGTCAGCCATGGATGGTAGTAGGTTTGCAAAAAGTATCTGATGCAGTATCTCAAAATATCACTAGCACAGAAGTTTTAATTACATTGGTAGGTTTTACACTTATTTATGCTTTATTAGCTGTAGCTGCTATCTTTATAGCTCTTAAATTCGTGAAAAAAAGATGCTCATAAGATGGATGATGAAGGAGGGCAGGCATAATGGATTTACAAATTGTATGGTTTATACTTGTAACAGTTTTATTTGTAGGTTTCTTCTTCTTAGAGGGCTTTGACTATGGCGTAGGTACGATTTTACCATTTTTTGCGAAAATGATGTAGAACGCCGTATGCTCATTAATTCCATAGGTCCAGTTTGGATGGTAATGAAGTTGGATGATTACTGCTGGCGGTGCTATGTTTGCAGCATTCCCTCATGTATATGCTACTATGTTTAGTATGCTTTATATGGCATTGTTTTTGATGCTCTTAGGTTTAATTGTTCGTGGTGTAGCTTTTGAATTTAGAAGTAAACACGATTGCACATATTGGCGAAGCTTATGGGATTATATGATTTTCTTTGGCAGTGCCTTACCTGCATTTTTATGGGGCGTTGCTGTAAGTAATATGATGAAAGGTTTCGCTATCAATGGTGAAATGATTTATAAAGGTACTTTCTTTGATTTATTATCTTTATATACTATCGTTGGTGGTATTACTTTCTTATTGGTATTTGCTTATCATGGAACAGTATTTTTAACACTTCGTCTTGCTGATACAAAAATGATTGATAGGTTGCGTATCGTATCTGTATGTCTTGGTGGTACAGCAGCTATTTTCTATGTGCTTTGTTTGATTTTAACTGCATTGAATACAGATATGTTTGCGTCAATTTCTTCTGTTATTTTATTTATTCTAGCAGCTGTTTCTTTTGTAGCTTCTATCTTATTAGTTTATAAAAAACAACAATATGTTAAAGGCTTTATCGGTTCTTCTTTAGCTATTGTATTTACAACAGTTGCAGTATTTGCAGGATTATTCCCACGTATTTTAATATCCACTTTAAATCCAGATTGGAGTTTAACAATTTATAATGCTTCTTCTACTGAATATACTTTGACTATAATGACAATTGCTGCTGTTTGCTTTGTACCAGTAGTACTCATTTATCAAGGTTGGACTTATTGGGTATTTAGAAAACGTGTAAGTCATCATGACTTAGAATATTAATTAAAAGAATGATAGATAAAAATTTATTAAAAGATATTTTCCCTTTTAAACGACAGTTGATTTTGGTGATGATATCAAATATTATGCAAGCTATGATGATTGTAGCTATAGCATATATTATTGCTTATATAGCAGATAAATTACTTTTATCTCGCTTAGAAAGTAGTACAGCAACGCCATTATTGGTGTTGCTGTTTTTCTTTTTTTGTATAAAGGCAATACTAAATTATTTTAATCATTATCAAATGGAGAAAATATCATTAAATGTACAAAGCAATTTACGTAAACAATTATTTGAAGTATTGGCTCAGCGTAGTTTTTTAGCTAATTCATATGCAAAAGGGCAATGGATAGCCTTGATTACAAAAGGCGTTGATAAATTAGATATTTATTTAACGTCATTTATACCGCAATTAGGTTTATTGAGTACAATTCCGCTCATTTTATTGATATTTACTTTTATCAATGATTGGATATCTGGATTGATTTTTTTGATTACTGCACCATTAATACCATTTTTTATGATTTTAATTGGCAAAATTGCAGATAAGGAAAATAAAAAGCAGTGGCAAGTTTTTCAAAAATTAACTATGTATATGGCAGATTTATTGCCTGGTTTATTGATTGTTAAAGCATATAATCAAACACAAAGACAATTAAGTGAAATAAATAAAAATGGTAAACTTTTTAGTCAGGCGACTTTAAAAGTTTTGCGCATAGCTTTTATTTCAGCTTTTATGTTAGAATTTATTTCTACATTAAGTATAGCGATTATTGCTGTAAATATTGGTCTTAGACTCATCTATGGACATGTGGAATTTTTACCTGTATTTTTTATCTTATTGATAGCCCCACAATTTTATCAGCCTTTTCGTCAATTTGGTTCAGCTTTTCATGATGCCATGAATGGGATTACAGCTTCTAGTGAAATTTATGCTATGATTGATAAACTAAACTGTATAAAGGAAAGTAAGGCAAATTTAAAATTTGATGATGCAGATATGGTGCAGATTGAATTAAAAAATGTTTATTATAAATATCAAGATAATGATAAATGGGCAATTGATGATTTGAGCTTGAAAATAGAAAAAGGCAAGCAAATTGTTTTGACTGGAGATAATGGGGCAGGAAAATCCACATTATTTAAATTATTATTAGGTATAGAAAAATGCCAATCTGGAGAAATCTTAATCAATGATTATAATTTAGCTGATTTAGATAAACAATGGTGGCAAAGTCAAATTGGCTGGGTAGCTCAAGAGCCATATATTTTTTCAGCGACAATCAGGGAAAATATAACTTTAGGTAGAGATTTTAATTTAAAAGAAATAGAACATATTTGTCAGTTGGTAAATTTAGATGAATTTATAAAATCATTGCCACAAGGATATGATACAGAAATAACTTCAGCGATGAATTTAAGTTCTGGGCAAAAGCGTCGTTTAGGTTTAGCTAGAGCTTTAATTGGTAGACCAAAATTATTATTATTAGATGAACCTATGGAAAATTTAGATGTATATAATGAAAAGTTGATACAAAGAATTTTATCTGATTTAAAAAATAAAGTAACTGTAATAATCATTGGTCATCGCTTACAGACTTTAAAAAATGCTGATGAATTGATTTATTTACAACAGGGAAAATTAGTGGATAGTGAAAAAATTAAGGATAAAATAAATTATTTTAGTGAAATAATAGAAGGTGAAAGGAGTATTTGAAATGGTACAGATATTGAGTAATATGATAAGACCTGTAGTATGGAGTTTATTATTAGCAATATTAGTAGGTACTATTTCAACATTAAGCTCAATAAGTTTAATGGGACTTTCAGCATGGTTGATAGCTAGTGCTGCCTTGCAACCGCCACTTTATGTTTTATCACTTGCTATTGTAGGTGTACGCTTTTGCGGTGTAATGAGGGCTGTCTTTCGTTATTTAGAGCGATATTTTACACATAAAGTAGGGTTTTCTCTATTTACGAGTTTTAGAGTATTTGTTTTGACAAAAATTATCAAAGCATTGCCATTTAAGCAACAAACAGAAAATGGAGATGCTTTTGATTTAATTGTAAATGCAGTAGATAATTTAAGAGATAGTTTTCTGCGGTTCTTTTTGCCACCTATTATCACTACGATAAGTGTATTTATTTTATCTATATGGTTTTTTTCTATATAGTTATGATTTAATGATATTACTAATTAGTTCATGGCTTGTATTTATGATAGTCATACCTTATATGACATGGCGAAGATATTTGAAATTAAAAAAGCATAAATTTTTATTGATTCAAGAGATTATAGAGTTTTATGAAGGTAATAGGGAACTATCTTTCTATAATTATGACAAATATAGATTGAAAAATATTAACCATAGTATTGAGCAGTATCAACAATATCAGCAAAATTTATTTAAATTAAAATTAAAAGTTAATCTATGTAGTGAATTTATAATGGGAGCTTATTTAGTTATTTGTCTGGCTATAAGTATTTATTTGGTGAATACACAAGATTTTAATCCCATTATGGCGATTACAATAATATTGACTTATCAAGCTGTCTTAGAAGTGTTAGCAATGATGCCTTCATTAATAGAGTATTTTGATGAAGCTAGTAAACGTTGGCAAGATTTAGCTATTTTTATGCAAGAAAAAAAGTTTATTGCTGATACAAATAATGAAGTAAAAAATGAAAATCAAGAAGATAAGCAAAGTAAAGATGTGCAATTATTGCTGAAAGATTTAGCTTATGGATATGATAAAGTTTTATTGAAAGATATAAATTTATCTATAAAAAAAGGCAATAAAACCTTGATTGTCGGCACTAGTGGTTGTGGAAAATCCACATTATTTTATGTATTGATGAGATTATTATATCCATTGAAAGGAAATATCTTTATACAAGGCAAAAATTACGATGATTTAGCTGAAAAATCCATACGTGAACATTTTGCAGTAGCATTTCAAGAGCATCATATTTTTAATTTATCTATACGTGATAATTTTAAAATGCTTTATGAAGATATCATTGATGAAGAAATATATATATCCTTAGAAAATGTATATTTATTAGATTTTGTAAAGCAAGTGGGATTGGATTATATAGTGGGCAATGATGGCAATAAATTATCAGGTGGGCAAAAGCATAGATTACAATTAGCTATTTGCTTAGCAAAACAAAAAGATATAATTTTATTAGATGAACCTACAGCAGGGCTTGATATAAAAACAACAAATAATATATGTAGTCAACTTATGGAAAAATATCAAAAACAAACGATGATAGTAACTTCTCATGATATAAGTTTGTTGCGATTTTTGATGATATTATTATTTGTGGAGAAGAAAAAATCATAGAACAAGGTAATATAAAAAAATTATTATTACGTGAAGATAGTTATTTGAACAAATTGATAAGGTACAAAAACTTCATCTAAGAGCAATTTATTTGTATTTTTTATAGGGATATTCTATAATGATTATAAGATTATAAATAATATTTATAGATTTTGGGGTGATTTTATGCTAGGTATTGAACGACGTCGGGAAATAATGAAATTATTAAATCAGCACCAAAAAGTTTATGTACAAGATTTGAGTAAATTATTTGATGTAACTGATGAAACAATAAGGCGGGATTTAGAGAAATTAGAGCAACAAAATTTAGTTAAACGTTGTTATGGTGGAGCGGTAATAAATGACCATACAAGTCAAGATATTTCTTTTTTAAAACGCATAGATATTAATAATAGTAATAAGATTTATATAGCTAAAAGAGCTGAACACTTGATTAATGATGGCGATACTTTAATGGTAGATGCAAGCACTACATGTTTAGCATTATTGCGATATTTAAAAGATAAGAAAGATTTAACTATAATTACAAATTCTATAAGACTTATAAATGAATTTGTAAATAGTGATTTTAAAATAATTTCAACTGGTGGAGAATTAAGAGCTCATTCTTATGCTTTAGTTGGAACTACTGCTTGTGAGACTATAAAAAAATATTATGTAGATACGGCTATTATCAGTTGTAAGGCTTTAGATATGAAAAAAGGTTTGATGGAATCAAATGAGCCTGAAAGTATTATTAAACGACAAATGATAGAACAAGCACAAAAAAGTATTTTATTAGCAGATAGTACGAAATTTGATAAAACTGCATTTACTAAAACATGTGATTTAGCTCAAATTGATACAATTGTAACGGATAAAGAACCTAATATTGAGTGGTTTGATTATATTAAAGAAAATGATATAAAGTTGATTTACTAAAAAAGCTGTAACAAAAGAGGATATCTCTAATTGTTACAGCTTTTTTATGATGTTTATTTTAAGAAAGTTTTATTTAAATCTATTTTAAAATCTCTAGCTAAATCAAGGAAATTTTGAGTGGTAATAGTTTGTTTTTTGCCACCCATTGAACGGACTTTTACACAGATTTCAGCAGCTTTTTCCGCAGTATCCATAAGACCAAAAGCTTCATCAAAATCTTTACCAGAGCAGAACATACCATGATGAGCCCATACTACAATATTATATTTTTTCATAAGTTCACTTGTAGCTTTAGCTATTTCGCTACCACCTGGAATCATCCAAGGAACAACACCAATACCCTCAGGGAAAATAACAGGATCTTCTGTTGCCATTTCCCAAAGTTCACGAGTAAATTCTTTATCGTTTAGTGGTAAAACGAAAGTAAGAGCAATGATGTTTGTTGGATGAGCATGATAAATTACATGATTTTGACCATTTGTTAGGTCTTTTTTTATACTATGGTTCATAAGATGAGTTGGAAATTCACTTGTTGGACGACCACCCTTTTCTAATCCCCAAACGATAGCATAATTTTCACCTTTATCATCGATTTTAGCAATACAAATATTATCTTCTGGTTTTAAGATAACATTGCGCATATAACGACCAGTTCCAGAAACTAAAAAATATTCATTAGCTAAATTAGGCACACTTACACCAATCGGAATCCAATTAGTAGGTGCTTTTAATTCAGATTTTATTTCTTCGATTTCTTCAGGTTTTATACGATAACTTAGATTGCCACCATTGCGTTCATGCCAACCTTTTTTGAATGCATCGTCAGTAAGACGTATAAATCCTTGAATAAATTCAGCATTAGTAATTAACATAAAATATCCTTCTTATGATAAAATCTTTATTTTTGTTTATATCTTTTGTTGTTTTTGTTTATTTTAAATATAATACCACATAAAATCACAATAAACAATAAAATAAAAAATGAGTTTTCAGTAAAATTTAAAAATAAAATAATTTGAAAAAGTATTGATTTATATATTTTATTGATGTATAATTGAAATTAGAAAACGTTTACTGTTATATAGAAAATTAATCAAAAATATTAATAATATTATTTTCTTAGGAGGATTTTAAAATGGCAGTTTTAGTATGTGGTGGAGCAGGTTATATCGGCTCTCATATGGTTTATGAACTTATCAATAATGGTGAAGATGTTGTTGTAATCGATAATCTTGAAACAGGTCATTTAGCTTCTGTTCATGAAAAAGCAAAATTTTATAAAGGCGATATCCGCAATATGGCAGACCTTGATAAAGTTTTTACAGAAAATGACATTGAAGCAATTATTCATTTTGCTGCAAATTCTCTTGTTGGTGAAAGTATGCAAGTTCCTTTAAAATATTTCAACAACAACACTTGCGGTATGGAAGTTCTTCTTGAAGCTATGGTTAAATATGATGTTAAGAAAATCGTATTCTCTTCCACTGCTGCAACTTATGGTGAACCAAAACGTGTGCCTATTTTAGAAACTGATGAAACAAATCCTACTAATCCATATGGTGAATCCAAACGCATGATGGAAAAAATGATGAAATGGGTAGATATGGCTAACGGTATTAAATATGTATCCTTACGTTATTTCAACGTAGCAGGTGCTGTTGAAGATGGTCATATTGGTGAAGCTCATACAACAGAAACTCACTTAATTCCAATCATTTTACAAGTTCCACTTGGTAAACGCGATCACATCACTGTATTTGGTACAGATTATCCAACAGCTGATGGTACTTGTATCCGTGACTATGTACATGTAATGGACTTAGCAGATGCACATATGAAAGCTCTTAACTATTTACGTGAAGGCAATGAAAGCAATATCTTCAATTTAGGTACTGGTGAAGGCTTCTCTGTAAAAGAAATGATCGACGCTGCTGAAAAAGCTACAGGCTTAAAAATTAAAGTAGAATATGGTCAACGCCGTGCTGGTGACCCTGCTCGCTTAATTGCTTCTAGTGAAAAAGCTCAGAAAATCCTTAACTGGCATCCAAAATATACAAGCATGGAAGAAATTATCAAAACTGCTTGGAAATGGCATCAAGCTCATCCAAACGGATATGAAGACTAATTTTGGGGTTTAGTTAATAAAAGGGGATTTTTAATAATGGATATGAATTTACAAATAAATCGTTTGTTAAACTTTGCTCTACAACAAGGTCTTATTGCACCAGAAGATAAATACTATAGTGCGAACTTACTTTTAGATTTATTAGGTGTAGATGAGTTTGAAGTTGTAGAAGTAGATGAAACATTACCAATAGCTCATGATATTTTAGAAAATATGTTAGATTATGCTGTAGAAAAAGGTCTTTGTGAAGATACTGTAACTCAGCGTGATTTATTTGATACTCGTATCATGAATTGCGTAATGCCTCGTCCTTCTGAAGTTGTAGGCAATTTCAAAAAATTATACGAAAAATCAAAAGTTCAGGCTACTGATTATTTCTATAAAACAAGTATTGCTTCTAACTATATTCGTAAAGATCGTATTGATAAAAATATTATTTGGAAAGCAAATACTGAATATGGTGATTTAGATATCACAATTAACTTATCTAAACCAGAAAAAGATCCAAGAGATATTGCTAAAGCAAAACTTGTAAAATCTTCTTCTTATCCAAAATGCTTACTTTGCCGTGAAAATGAAGGTTATGCAGGTCATGCAAATCATCCAGCTCGTCAAACACATAGATTAATTCCTATGGATTTTGAAGGTCATCAATGGTTTATGCAGTATTCCCCATACACTTATTACAATGAACACTGCATTTTATTAAATTCATTGCATGTACCAATGAAAGTTTGCCGTGCTACTTTTGAAAACTTATTAAACTTTGTGGATTACTTACCACATTATTTCTTAGGTTCCAATGCAGATTTACCAATCGTTGGTGGTTCTATTTTATCTCATGACCATTATCAAGGTGGACATTATACATTCGCTATGGAAAAAGCTCCAATCGAAGAAACTTTCAATATCGAAGGTTTTGATAATGTTACTGTTGGTCGTGTAAAATGGCCTATGTCTGTAATTCGTGCAGCTTCTTCTAATAAACAGGATTTAATTAATTTTGCTGTACATGTATTAGATGCATGGCGTGGATATTCTGACGCAAGTGTAGATATCTTAGCTGAAAGTGATGGACAACCACATAATACAATTACTCCAATTGCTCGCGTTCGTGATGGTAAATATGAATTAGATTTAGTTTTACGTAATAACCGTACAACTGAAGAATATCCATTAGGTATTTTCCATCCACATGATGAAGTTCATCATATTAAAAAAGAAAATATCGGCTTAATTGAAGTAATGGGTCTTGCAGTACTTCCAGCTCGTTTAAAAGACGAATTAGCAAAAGTAAAAGAATGCTTTATCGCTGGTAAAGAAGATATTAGTGATGATGAACAAATCGCTAAACATGCAGATTGGTACAAAGAAATTCGTGCAAAATACACAGATATTAAAGCTGAAGAAGTTGAAGATATGCTTAAATTAGAAGTAGGTAAAATCTTTATGGTTGTATTACTTCATGCAGGCGTATTCAAACGCAATATACAAGGTATTCAAGCTTTCAATAAATTTGTAGCAACTTTATAATTTTAATAATTATGCATCTATAAATTTTATAGATGGCATATATTTAATCAAGAAAATATTGAAAATATAGAAATAATATATTATTATATTTTAATATATTATTTTAATAAGGATTGAAGG
>ENA-OPZM01000215-OPZM01000215.1-human-gut-metagenome-genome-assembly--contig:-NODE-215-length-24863-cov-13.521224_pt1 | contig 24863 bp, 25 predicted proteins | sample MGYA00242478_ERZ504493 | MGnify/ENA primary metagenome ERZ504493 (study PRJEB26092, sample SAMD00036227) | human gut metagenome | host: Homo sapiens | study: EMG produced TPA metagenomics assembly of... | reverse complement strand
CGAATCTCGACCAAAACGGAACAGCCGTCTGATCACAAAAACGATGGAAAGCGGTGAGACAACCAGAAGCATTTGTCTCACGCTTTTTCTATCGGATTTTAGGTATGCGCTACTTGACTTCGACTAACCGTAAAGGGTATGCGAGAATGCTGTTTCATCGTTTTTCAGAAAAAGAATGGAACTTTCTGAAAAGATGAAAACAATAAGTGTTTTTCGTGTCTGATGTTTTACAGTAGAACAGGAAACGCTGGAAGACTCGAGGAGGAGATTACAGACATGAAGGTTGACATTCTATCGCGTGAATACCCGCCCAAGGTGTATGGCGGCGCGGGGGTGCATGCCGAAGAGCTTTCCAAGGTGCTGGCGGAACGTGTCGATGTGACGGTCCGCGCATTCGACGGGCCGCGCGCGGCCGCCGACATTCCCGCGATTCCCGGAACCGACCCGAAAGGGTCGCTCACGGTCGTCGGCTACGACGTGCCGAAAGAGCTTGAGGATGCGAACGGTGCGCTGAAGACGTTTGGCGTCGATTTGCAATCGCCAACGACGTTGATGCCGACATCATCCATGCGCATACATGGTACGCATGCCTTGCCGGCTATCTCGCCAAAATGCTGCATGACACCCCATTGGTCATCACCGCGCACTCGCTTGAACCGTTCCGTCCATGGAAACGTGAGCAGTTGGGCGGCGGCTACAATCTGAGCTCCTGGGCTGAGAAAGACGCCTACGAGCATGCCGACCGCGTGATCGCCGTATCCGCGGGCATGCGTGAGGATATCCTCACCGCCTATCCGAACCTTGACCCGGACAAGGTGGTCGTAGTGCATAACGGCATCACCATGAGCCAGTTTGAAACCCCGGCGGATGACGATCCGGGCTGGAAGGTGTTCGAACGTTACAACATCGACCGCAGCAAACCGACCTTGCTGTTCGTCGGACGCATCACCCGTCAAAAGGGTCTGCCGTACCTGCTTCAGGCACTGCACTTCGTGGACCCGAACATCCAGGTCGTTCTGTGCGCCGGCGCTCCCGACACGCCGGAAATCATGGAAGAGGTCAAGACCGCCTTCGCCAAGCTCGACGAGGAACGCGGCAACATCATCTGGATTGAGGAGATGCTGCCGAAGCCGGAACTCAACGCACTCGAACATGGCTGTGACGCATTCATCTGCCCATCCATCTACGAGCCGCTCGGCATCGTGAATCTGGAAGCCATGGCATGCGGTCTGCCGGTGGTCGCCTCTGCGACCGGTGGCATTCCGGAAGTCGTCGTCGACGGCGAGACCGGATATCTGGTGCCGGTCGACCAACTGCATGACGGCACTGGCACCCCCACCAACCCTGACAAATTCGTGCACGATATGGCCGACGCCATCAACCGCATCATGGCTGACCCTGAAAAGGCGAAGCGGATGGGACAGGCCGGTTACGAGCGTGCCCGCGACCACTTCAGCTGGGAGTCCATCGCAGACAAGACCGTCAAAGTCTACGAGGACGTGCTTGCCGAACGGAAGTAGAACCGAACCTGTCTGATCGCGGATAACCGATCCGGCTGATCGATAGCCAGAATATTCCTGAAATGCCTCCTGCCGACGCACTATGCTGGCAGGAGGCATCATCGCATCCAAGTGGTTTGTGAAAATGGAGGGGACCATGAACGAACAGAGCATCGCGTTGAAACTGGACGATGTGGAATTCCGTCGCCGCAGGCGCGTAATTCTCACCAAAGTCAATCTGGAAGTCAAAAAAGGCGAGAAATGGGTGCTGTTCGGTCCCAACGGCATCGGCAAATCCACGTTGGTGCAGATGATGAGCACCCGTGGATTCCCATCCGAAGGCACAGTCGACATTCTTGGAAACCGTCTGGGCAAAGTGAACGTGTTCTCCTACCGCAACCGCATCGGTTTGAGCTCGGCCGAACTCGGACGTGCGTTCCCACCGCAGGAAGATCCTCTTGACGCCATCGTGACGGCGCTGACCGCAACCACCGGCCGTTGGCGCGACACCTATACTGACGAGGATTACGCCAAAGCCCGCTCATTGATGCGTGAATTCGGCATCGAATACCTGGAAGGCAAGATGATGTTCAAGCTTTCCGAAGGCGAACGCACTCGCGTGCTTATCTGCCGTGCGTTGATGGCGGATCCCGATTTGCTGATTCTTGACGAGCCGACCACGGGTCTTGATTTGGGTGGGCGTGAGATTGCTTTGCGTGCGTTGAGTCGTGTTGGTGCGGAGCAGTCTGACCGCGCCGTGATTCTGGTGACGCACCGTCTTGAGGAGATTCCGCAAGGCTTCGACCATGTGGCGATCATGGGACGTATCACCGGCAACGAGGCGGACGCGTATGCGGATAATGTGGCCGGCAACGATCCGGCGCCGGGCACTATCGTGTATACGGGTGATTTGGAGCATGGTTTTACTTCTGAACGGTTGAGCCAGGTGTTTGGTTTGGATTTGAAGGTCACGCATGCGAATGGTCGTTGGAACGCGTACGCGGTGTGATGTTGACGTCGCCGTCACATTGCCGTCGCTTCGTGCCGTCTGCCGGTATGACGGCGGATACGGTAGCATAGGTTCGTTGCTGTCCGTGGAATAATGCGGTCTGCAATCGTAAGCCATAGTCGTGAAATCGTATACTGAACGAACGTACGAAGGAGCGTGAACCATGCGTCGAGGGCCGCTTGCCGCCGGTGAAAAAGTGCAGTTTACGGACCGCAGGTCGAATAAAATCACCGATCAGCTGGTGCCGGGTGGTGTGACGCAGACTTCGCATGGCATCATCCTGCATGATGATGTGATTGGCCAGACGGAAGGATCCGTTGTCGTGACGGTGAGTGCGAAACGTGAGGCTCAGGTCAACCAGACGCATCCGGAACGCGACGCGAACAAGCCGTGGAAGGGGACGCGTGCCATCGGTGGTTGGGAGTTCGCCGTCATGCGTCCGCGCTTGGCTGACTATGTGCTGTCCATGCCGCGTGGCGCGCAGATCATGTATCCGAAGGACATCGCGCAGGTCATTCAGCTCGGTGATATTCGTTCCGGTATGAACGTGCTGGAATCCGGAGCCGGTTCGGGCGCGATGAGCATCAATCTGCTGGATGCCGTGGGGGAGGGCGGAAGCCTCACCACCATCGAGATGCGTTCGGAATTCGCGCGCGTCGCCGAAGCCAACGCGACGGTTTACTTTGGCGAACGTCCCGCATGGTGGGATTTGAGGACCGGCGATTTCGATTCGGTCGCGGCTGGTTTGCCGGAACACTCCTTCGACCGCATCATGCTTGACATGCTTGACCCGTGGAACCGTCTTGAACAGGCGTATCGCGTGATCGCGCCTGGCGGCGTGCTCGTCGCGTACGTCACCACCACCACGCAGTTGAGCCGTCTTGCCGAAGCGTTGCGCGAGGCCGGTTGCTGGACCGAGCCGGACATTCAGGAGACTTTGGAACGTAATTGGAAGGCGCAAGGACTGGCCATCCGTCCCGATCACCAGATGATTGGACACACCGGTTTCCTCATGGTTTCTCGCGCGATGGCTCCGGGCTTTCAGGCGTTGCGTAAACGCGACCGTGCCACGAAGGACACGACGACCGACATCGATTCGTTGACGCTCGAGGAGCGTGCCGAACAGCTTGAGGATCTGGAATTGCGTGACATTTCCGATCGCAAGCTGCGCAAGGTGCTGCGTGACCTCGACGCGCAGGTCGAAGCCATAAAGGAGTAGATTTAGAGCGTTTCATGCCATGTCCCAGCGGAAAATCTGAGACAATGGATATTAGATATTTGAAATGCGGCGCTGGAACCGGATCGGAGCGTGCGATTATGGGAACGAGCCTGAAGAAGGTCGCCAAAAAGACCAAGGAATACAAGTATGTGCTGCTGGCGATGCGCCACGCCAAAACCGAGCCGTTCGGCGGCAACGGCAGCGACGTGGGACGTGAGCTCACCGACAAAGGACGTAAGCAGGCCAAAGCCGTGGCCAAAGGATTGGCGGCGTTCAAAATGGTGCCCACTCGCATCGCATGCTCCAGCGCCACCCGCGCCCGTCAGACCTGCGATCGCATGCTCAAGGTGTTCGGCGACGATCCGAAAGTCGACTACCGGCAAAGCCTGTACGAAGGCGGCGTGCAATCCGTGTTCGACGAGCTCGCGCAAACCAAGGAAAAGCATCGCACGCTGCTCGTGCTTGGCCACGAACCGACCATTTCGATCGCCTGCCAATGGCTGGCCAGCACCGAATCCGATCCGACGTTGCTTGACCTGCTGAATCTCGGCATGTCCCCGGCCTCGATCGCCGTATTCGGCTCGAACGAGCCATTCAACCAGTGGCAGCTGCACAGCGGCGAACTCATCGCGCTGCTTACCGCCAAAGACTTCGAGTAGGGCTTGCGTGTTCCGGGCTGATTCGGAACGATGAGCATTCCGCAGAGTGCTGTGATTTGACTTCAAGCGGCTTCAAGGTTGTATGGTGCTTTCTGAACCGATGTTCAGAATGATGGATAGGAGAGCCCATATGAACAATCCCAGTGCGTTCCCTCTTGGGGAACCAAATGACGGTTTCGCCCAGTATTTCGACGGACAGAGCTGGCTTGCGCCGGTACTTGACGCGCCTGAAGTGTCAATCCACAATGTGACGTTCGAACCTGGATGCCGGAACCACTGGCATATCCACCATCACGCGGCCCAGATTCTCATTGCGGTTGGAGAGCGTGGCTACTACCAGCTTGAGGCGAAGAGCCGAAGGAGCTTGAACCGGGACAGGCCGTCCGTATTCCGCCGGACGTTAAGCATTGGCACGGTGCCGCCCCTCACGAAGCTTTCAGCCATTTGGCGTTCATGATTGCGGATGGCACGGGCGACGTGACGAATGAATGGCTGGAACCCGTAGACCCCGACGCATACGAGACATTGCGTTAAATCCGCTTGCCGGGCTGTTCTGCATTATTGATCCATAAACATAAATGTGTGAATATAGACGGCATACGGACTGCGTTATAAGGACAGTTTATAACGACACTCAAATTTTCTTGATGTCTTATAGCTGGCGGTTTTGTGATAGCTTGAGCGGGTTGCATTGTTCATATCAGATGGAGGATTCATGTCCGCTCTTACTTCCGTCTCCGGTTTCCCACGCATCGGCCAGAACCGTGAGCTGAAGAAAATCATCGAAGCGTATTGGAAGGGCAACACCACCCTCGACGAGGTGCGTGCCACAGCCAAGGAACTGCGTGCCAAGCATTGGAAGCTGCAGCAGGCCGCCGGCATCGACCTGATTCCGAGCAACGACTTCAGCTATTACGACCAGATGCTCGACACTGCCATCCTGCTCAACGTCATTCCGCAGCGCTACCAGCGTCTCGCCTTCGAGAACCCGGAAGAGACCCTCTTCGCAATGGGCCGCGGCTATCAGGGCGAGAAGGGCGACGTGACCGCCCTGCCGATGAAGAAGTGGTTCACCACCAACTACCACTACCTCGTGCCGGAAATCGACTCCGCCACCGACATCAAGCTCAACAGCACCAAGCCATTCGACGAATTCAACGAGGCGAAGGCGCTCGGCATCACCACCAAGCCGGTGCTCATCGGCCCGTACACCTTCTTCAAGCTCGCCCGCAATCCGCAGGCCGAGGAGCTCGACTACGACAAGGGCCTCGTCAACGCGGTCGCCGCGGTGTACGCCGAAGTCGTCGCCAAGTTCGCCGAACTGGGCGCGCAGTGGATCCAGATCGACGAACCGTACCTCGTGCTCGACAAGGAGCCGGGCGACGTCGAACTGTTCAAGAGCCTGTACGCCAAGATCCTGCCCGCCCGCGAAGGCAAGGTCAAGGTGCTGCTCAACACCTACTTCGGACACATCGCCGACGTGTACGAAACCGTCAACCTGCTCGGCTTCGACGGCATCGGCCTGGACCTGAACGAAGGCAAGGACGAAAACCTCGCCGCCGTCGAAAAGTACGGCGTGGCAGAAAACACCACCATCTTCGCCGGCGTGATCAACGGCCGCAACATCTGGCGCAACAACTACGCCGTGAGCCTCGGCCTGGTCGACGCGCTGAAGCAGGTCACCGCCAACGTGGCCGTCTCCACCGCCAGCTCCCTGCTGCACGTGCCGTTCAGCACCGAAGGCGAGGACGGTCTCGCCGACGACGTGCGCAAGCACTTCGCCTTCGCCGTCCAGAAGCTCGACGAACTGCACGAAGTCGCCGTGCTCGCCGACGCTTCCGACGACGAGAAGAAGGCATCCGCCGAACTCGCAGCCAACCAGGCGCTGTTCGACGGCACCCGCGTCGCCGCCGATCCTGCGGTCGCCAAGCGAATCGCAAGCCTTACCGACGCCGACTTCGTACGTCAGCCGGCACGCGCCGAACGCCAGAAGGAGCAGCGTGAGGCGCTGAACCTGCCGCTGCTGCCCACCACCACCATCGGCTCCTTCCCGCAAACCAAGGAAGTGCGCGCCGAACGCGCCAAGCTGCGCAAGGGCGAGATCACCAAGGCCGAATACGACGAATTCATGAAGAACCAGATCGACGCCTGCATCAAGCATCAGGAGGAAATCGGCCTCGACGTGCTCGTCCACGGCGAATTCGAACGCAACGACATGGTCGAATACTTCGGCCAGAACCTCAACGGCTTCCTGTTCACCAAGAACGCGTGGGTGCAGTCCTACGGCACACGTTGCGTCAAGCCTCCGATCGTGTGGGGCGACGTATCCCGCGCCAACCCGATCACCGTGGAATGGAGCGCCTACGCGCAGTCCCGCACCGATCATGTGATGAAGGCATGCTCACCGGTCCGGTCACCATCCTCAATTGGTCCTGGCCGCGCGAGGACATCACCCACGAGCAGCAGACCCAGCAGCTCGCGCTCGCCATCCGCGACGAAGTGCTCGATTTGGAGAAGGCCGGCATCAAGGTCATCCAGATCGACGAGGCCGCACTGCGCGAGAAGCTGCCGCTGAGGAAGACCGACTGGCACAAGAAGTACCTCGACTGGGCCATTCCGGCGTTCCGTCTGGTGCATTCCGCCGTCAAGCCGACCACGCAGATCCACACGCACATGTGCTATTCGGAGTTCAACGACATCATCAAGGACATCGACGCGATGGACGCCGACGTGATCTCCTTCGAAGCCTCCCGTGGCGACCTTGTGGTGCTCGACGCCATCCACGACGCCAACTTCGAAACCGAAGCCGGCCCGGGCGTGTACGACATCCACTCTCCGCGCATTCCGTCCGAACAGGAGATCGAGGACCGCATCTACGAGATCCTGAAGAAGATGGACGTCGAAAAGGTGTGGATCAACCCGGACTGCGGCCTGAAGACCCGTGGCAACGCCGAAACCTGGCCGAGCCTGGAGAACCTCGTCGCAGCGGCCAAGGCCGTGCGCGCCAAACTCGCCAAGTAAGGCCGGCATAGGCATAAACAGGCAAGATTTCCAAGGAATCACATGCATTCGCCAATCTTCTCGCTGGAGGTGTTCCCTCCCAAGCGCACCAGCCCTGTAGGTACCATCTACGATACGTTGGATGGCCTGCAGGGGCTGGACCCCGACTTCATCTCCGTCACCTACGGCACCGGCAAATCGTCCGACCGCACGTTGACCGCACGCATCGCGCATACGGTGAACGAATACGGCATTCCGGCCGTGGCGCACCTGACCGCGCAATACCTTGACAAAGACGACGTGGACGAGGCGCTCGACCTGTTCGACCAAGCCAAAGTCTCCGGCGTGCTCGCTTTGCGAGGCGACCGTGTGGAAGGAGCCGAACCGGCGGGAGTGTTCGACCATGCGAGCGATCTGGCGGCCTACATCCGCGAGAAGCGTCCTAATCTCAAGATCTACGGCGCCTGCTATCCGGAAAAGCACCCGCAGGCGGCCACGCTTGAGGAGGATATCGACAATCTCAAGAAGAAGGTCGACGCGGGCGTAAGCCACCTCATCTCCCAGCTGTTCTACGACAACGAGGATTTCCTTCGATTCGTGGACAAGGCTCGTGCCGCCGGCATCGACGTTCCAATCGAAGCCGGCATCATGCCGGTGATGAACGCGAAGTCGGTGCTGCGCATGTCGAAGATGTGCGAATCGCGTGTTCCTGAAAAACTTGCCGTCCTGCTTGACAAGTGGGGGAGCGACACCGCGCTGCTTAAAGAGGCGGGTATCGCCTACGCGTCCGAACAGATCTGCGACTTGGCGGCACGCGGCGTCGACGGCGTGCACCTGTACACGATGAACCATCCATGCGTCAGCCGGCGCATCTGGTCCAACGTCAAACCATTCTTCGTCTGATTCCGGACGATGCAACAAACACGAAAGGGATGGTTTCCGGCAACTGTCGGAAACCATCCCTTTCGCCATACTTACGGATATGAACGATTACTATGGGAACCATGGCTTCTTCTACGCATCAGTTTGGGGTGCTCGATCTGATTCGGGCAGGACTGCAGGATCTGGACACGGCACGCACGCTGCTTGACGAGTTGCGCGCCGACGGCATCGACGACGACCGGCTACGCCTGCTGATGAAAACATTGGAACAGACCTGCGAGCCCGACATCGCGCTACGCAACCTCGTCGACATCATCAAAGCGTTGCAAAGCCAAGGCCGCGACTTCCACCAGGTCATCACCGACGACGCCGGACTCGTACGACTCGTCACCGTGCTCGGCGTGTCTGACGAAATGGGCAAGCTCATGCGATTCCGTCCCGAACTCGTCATGGCTGCGGCCAGCGACTCATGCGAAAGCCACCTGTACAACCATGCCCAGCGGCGCGCACATGTGCTCGAAGCGGTCGGTGCCGACCCTGTCGACAGCCGCACGCCGAAAGCCTCGAAACCCCTTGCGGAGGCGGCGACTGCCTTGCGACAGACCTACAGAAAACAGCTCGCCGCCATCATGGCGCAGGACGCCACCGCGGACGACCCAATCGAAATACAACCGAGAATCAGCCAGGAACTGTCCGATCTTGCCGACGCGGCCCTGGAAGGCGCGCTCGCCATCGCCCGCAACGAAGTGGACGGCAGCGAACACGTGCGCTTCGCCATCATCGGCATGGGCAAGCTCGGCGCACGCGAACTCAACTACGTATCCGACGTGGACCTCATCTACGTGGTGGAACCGGCGGACGCGGACACCAACGGCATGACCCTCAACCGTGTCGGCACCAAAATGGCCACCACCCTGCAGCGCGTATGCCAATCCGTCATCATGGGCGTCGCCGAACCTACATTGTGGCAGATCGATGGCGGACTGCGCCCCGAAGGCAAGGACGGCCCGCTCGTACGCAAACTCGAATCGCACGAAGCCTACTACGAACAGTGGGCGGAAAACTGGGAATTCCAAGCCCTGCTCAAGGCCCGTCCCGTGGCCGGTGACCCCGACCTTGGCCAAGCGTACATGGACATGACCCGACCGTTCGTATGGACCGCCTCCAAACGCGACAACTTCGTCTACGACTGCCAGCAGATGCGCAAACGAGTCGAAGACCTCATCCCCGCGCCCCTGAAGGACCGTGAAATCAAACTCGGCCGCGGAGGCCTACGAGACGTGGAATTCACCGTGCAGATGCTCCAACTCGTCCACGGCCGCGCCGACGAGACCCTGCGCACCAGCTCCACCCTCGAATCGTTGCAACGCCTCGCCGAGGCGGATACGTCTCACGCAGACAAGCCAAGAAACTCTCCTGGGACTACCGCTTCGAACGCGTCATGGAACACCGCCAGCAAATGTGGGCGCTCAAACGCACCCACCTGTTCCCGGACCTCGGCAAAGCCAGTCTCGGCGGTATCGAACGCAAACGCGACACCAACGACGACGAACTCAACCACAACCTCGAACTGCGCAGACTCGCCCGGGCCTTCCACATGCACCCCGAGGAACTCGTCGACAAATACGACGAAACCCGACGTGAAGTGCGCCACCTGCACATGGACATCTACTACCGGCCCATGCTGCCCATCAACGCCGGCCTCGACGACGAACAAGTGGAACTGTCCGCCAACGCCATGCAGGAACGCTTCGCCTCCATCGGATTCGCCGACCCCGACGCCGCCATGCGCCACGTCACCGCACTGACCGCCGGCATCTCCCGTGCCGCGAAAATCAACCGCATCCTCCTGCCCGCCGCCCTCCAATGGCTCGGCGAAGGCAGAACCCCGACATGGGACTGCTCAACTGGCGCAAACTCGAAGAACACTTTGGCACGGACAGCGAATACCTCGGCTTCCTGCGCGACTCGCCGTCCGCCGCGCAACGCCTGTGCCACATCCTGTCCAATTCGCGGTTCCTGGGCGACGCGCTCAACAAATCCGTCGAATCCGTCACCTGGCTCGGCAGCGACAACGACCTGCAGCCACGCTCACGCGAAAGCCTCGACGTGCAGACACACGCCTCACTCGAACGCAACGCAGGCAGCATCAACGACTTCGCCAACTCCATCCGCGCCATGCGACGCCACGAAATCGAACGCATCGGACTAGGGTGGATGAGCGGCGTCATCGACGACAAGGCGTCGCTCGCAGGTATGACCGACGTATACGACGCGGCCATCGACGCATCGCTCACCTGGGCCATCCGCCACCAAACGCAGGAAATGGGACTCGACGAAGCGCCGGCGGCAATCGCCGTCATCGGCATGGGACGCTACGGCGGCAGGGAAGTGAACTTCAGCTCCGACGCCGACGTCATCATCATCTACCGGCCGTCCGATAACGCCGACGACAACCAAGCCAACCTCTTCGCACGCAAAGTGCAGGAAGACCTCCGCGCCATCCTGCAAGGACCGACCACGCTCGAACCCAAAATCGAACTCGACATGGACCTGCGGCCCGAAGGCAAAAACGGACCCCTCGTGCGCTCCTACGCGTCCTGCGAGGAATACTACCGTTCCTGGGCGAGCACATGGGAGCACCAGGCGCTCCTGCGTGCGCGTTACGCGGCAGGCGACGCGGCGCTCGCCGAGGATTTCCTGATGAACGTCGCCGACCCGCTGCGCTATCCGAAGATCGATTTGACGGAGGCGCAGGTCGCCGAAATACGCAAGCTCAAGGCGCGTATGGAAGCCGAGCGATTGCCGCGCGGCGTGCGTAGGGACCGTCACCTGAAGCTGGGCAAAGGTGGTCTGTCCGACGTGGAATGGACGATTCAGCTGCTGCAGTTGCAGCATGCCGGCGACAACGCGAACCTGCGAGTCAACGGCACGATGCAGGCGTTGAACGAGTTGGAGCGGCGCAAGCTGGTTTCCGCCGGCGACGCCGTCGTATTGCGACGCGCATGGTGGATGTGCACGGCCGCGCGCAACGGCAGCTACCTGTGGAGCGGGCGCGTCAACCAGGCGGATATCCTGCCGGATGACACGTATTCGCTGGGAGGACTCGCCGTCTATCTCGGATACGACGCGAATCGCGGACAGCATTTCGAAAACGATCTGCTTGCCGTAATGCGCAAGGCGCGCGACGTGACGGAACGTCTGTTCTACGGCCTTTCATGAAACGATTCGAGCGGGCGCTCGGTGAACACGCGGTGAACGCTCCGGGTCAGTGTTTCGGGCTATAGTTGGCTAGGTCACTTTCAGTGGCCACCTTCAACCACAAGTTGCATGAAAGGTGAGCCGTTGTCCTCAGTACTCGAACCGGCGGTCGAAACGCCGATGGTCGGAAAAAGCGTCATCACTCTCGATGATCTTTCCATTCGTCAGATTCAGGAAATGCTGCACAAAGCGCAGTACATCGATTCCCATCGTAAAGAAGTGGCACACACCTGCGAAGGCAGGGTGCTTGCCACTTTGTTTTATGAGCCGAGCACGCGCACGCGTCTGAGTTTCGAAACCGCCATGCTGCGCCTCGGCGGCAAGGTGATCGGTTTCGCCGGCGCCCAGCTCGCCTCCGTCACCAAGGGCGAGACGATCGCCGACACGTTGAAGACGGTGTCCAACTACGTCGACGTGGTGGCCATCCGCCATCCGAAGGAAGGCGCCGCGCTGGTCGCATCCCGCGCCGCCTCCGTGCCGGTCATCAACGCGGGCGACGGCGGACACATGCATCCGACGCAGACGCTCGCCGACCTGGCCACGCTTCAATCGCGCTTCGGCCGTGTCACCAACCTGACCGTCGGCCTGTGCGGCGATCTGACCTTCGGCCGCACCGTGCACTCCCTGATCGAAACACTGTGCCGCTTCGGCAACGTCAACTTCGTGCTGATCAGCCCCGACGAGCTCAAGACCCCGCAGTACGTGCTTGACCGCATCAACGCCACCGAATCCTGCTCCTACACCGAAGTCAAGGATCTGGTCTCCGTCATCGGCGATCTTGACGTGCTGTACATGACCCGCGTGCAGAAAGAACGTTTCTTCAACGAGGACGATTATCTGCGTCTGCGTGACACCTACATCCTCGACGAAGCCAAGATGGCGTACGCCAAGAAGGACATGGCCGTGCTGCACCCGCTGCCGCGCGTCAACGAAATCGCCGTGGAAGTCGACGACGATCCGCGTGCAGCCTACTTCGAACAGGTCAAGAACGGTATGCTCATGCGCATGGCATTGGAAAGCTCGGTGGTCGGTGACGAACTGCCGGGATACGAACCGCTCGCAGCCAAGGAGGTTGAAGCCTGATGGAAGTCACCAGCATTCAGAACGGCATCATCATCGATCACGTGCCCGCCGGAACCGCGCTCAAGGTACTTGAGTATCTGAAGATCGACCCGTCCAAAACCAAGCTCGCGTTGATCATGAACACCGACAGCCACATGTACGGCACGAAGGACATCATCAAAATCGAGGATGAGACCGAATCCATCGACCTCGACGTGCTCGGCCTCGTGGCGCGCACCGCGACCGTCGGCATCGTCCGCGGCGGCAAAATCGTCGAAAAGAAGAAGCCGACCCTGCCGGAACATGTCGTCAACATCATCAAATGCGTGAACCCGCGCTGCGTCACTACCACCGAGCCTGCGGTGCAGATGTTCCATCTGGTGCATTCCGACCGTCAGGAATACCGTTGCGACTACTGCGACGAGGAAGCGAAGTTCTGAAATCATGACCCTCACCCTTCACGACATCAAGGTCTGGAACACCGGCGAAGTCATTGACCTCGTCGTCCCCTCCGACACGGACGCGTCCGTGGACGCCTCGGCGATGACCATCGCCCCCGGATTCGAAGACCCGCACGTGCATTTCCGCGATCCCGGACAGACCTACAAGGAGTCCATGATCTCCGGCTGCGCGGCGGCGGCATCCGGCGGATACACGAACGTGCTCATCATGCCAAACACCGTGCCGGCATGGATGGCGTGAAGGTGGAGGCCGGCCAGCCGGGCGCCTCCGAAGTGCTCGACGCCGAATACGACACGGTCATCGATTACCTGCAGCATTACGAGGCCGCTCATGGCGTGAAACTGCCGGTGCGCTACGACCTATGCGTATGCGCCTCAAAGGGGCGTGCCGGCCATGAGGCCACCGAAGTGGCCGACTGGATCGGCTACCTGCCCGAACATGGCGACGAGCATAAGGACGCCTACCAGCTGGCGCATCCGGTGACCGCCATCAGCGATGACGGTTCCGCGGTGACCCCCAGCATTCTCGAACAGGTGTTCGAAAACGTCAAGGAGTCGGGACTGTACCTCATCGAGCATTGCGAACACCACGACACCGGCGCGGTCAATGACGGTCCGGTGTCCCGCAAGCTTGGCGTTCCAGGCATTCCGGAGGACACGGAACTCAAAATCGTCGAACGCGACATTGACATGTCCCGCAAAACCGGCGTGCACGTGCACTTCCAGCACGTCAGCACCGCGATCTCCTTCGACGCCATCCGCAAAGCCAAGGCCGAAGGACTTCCGATCACCTGCGAGACCGCGCCGCATTACATCGCATTGAACGACGAGGCGCTGCTTAAGTACGGCACTTTGGCCAAAATGAACCCGCCGCTGCGCTCCGAAGCGGACCGCCAGGCTACCATCGCAGCCGTCGCCGACGGCACGGTCGATTTGTTGGCCACCGACCATGCGCCCCACACCATGGAAGAGAAGGAACTCGGCTTCCTCGACGCGCCCAACGGCATCATCGGGCTGGAATGCGCATACGGCGTCTGCCACAAGGTACTTGTCGACGGCGGATTCATTTCCGACGAACGTCTCATCGAACTCATGTCCACCGGTCCGGCCGAACTCATGGGCCACGACAAAACGGACATCACGGCGGTGCTCGACGACTACGCCGACGCCGTGCCGGGAGACGACGACACCAAGCGCGTGCTTGATCTGGGCCGCGTGCCCGAAAGCGACCAGGTGGATCTCGTGGTGCTGAACACCGGAGAGGAATGGACCGTCGACCCGGAGAAGTTCCACTCCTCGGCACGTAACACCCCATTCGGCGGATGGCAGGTCACCGGCCGGCCGCTCGCCACCATCATCGGCTCGAAGCTGGCCTTCAGCCGCATCGACAAGGAGGACTGATGGACCGTCTGATCGAAGCCATCGAAGACAAGCAGAATCCAAGCGTCGTGGGACTCGACCCCACCGAAGCGCTGGTGCCGAAGCAGGTCGTGGCCAGCTTCGCCGAGGAAATCGCCGAACAGGTGGAGGATCCGACGGAAGCGCCGGCAGCCCAACTGTCCGTCGCCTTCTTCGAATTCAACCGCGCCATCATCGACGCAGTAGCCGACATCGTCCCGGCCGTCAAACCGCAGATCGCCATGTATGAGGCGCTCGGACCAGCCGGCATCGACGCCTACAGCATGACCTGCGAATACGCCAAACAGCAGGGACTGTACGTCCTCGGCGACGTCAAGCGCGGCGACATCGGCTCCACCGCAGCCGCCTACGCCCACCATCTGAGCGGTGTGAACGCGGGGGAGCGCGCTTTCGACCCGTGGCATGAGGACGCGGTCACCGTGAACCCCTACCTCGCACCGACGGCATCACCCCGTTCGTCGAAGCCGCCACTGGTGCCGACAAGGACATCTTCGTACTGGTACGCACCTCCAATCCATCCAGCAGCGAACTGCAGGAACTCGAACTCGCCTCAGGCGAGCGCGTGTACGAGCATATCGCCGGTCTCGTGGAAGGCTGGGGAGCCGAAACCATCGGCGCGAACGGGTATTCCCGTGTCGGCGCGGTGGTCGGAGCCACCCATCCCGAGGAAGGCAAGGCGTTGCGGGCGCGCATGCCGCACACGTTCTTCCTGGTCCCCGGTTACGGCGCGCAGGGCGGTACCGCCCAAGGCGTGGCCGGCATGTTCGACAAAGACGGCATGGGCGCGCTCGTCAATTCGTCGCGTGGCATCATCGGAGCCTGGAAGAAGTCCGGCAAATACAGCGAATCCATGAGCGCAGACGATGCGCTCGACTTGGTCGCCGAATCGGCGCGCGAGGCCGCGAAGGACATGCGCGACAATCTGCGCGCGGTACTGCCGTAAGCTACCAGAACAATCGAACGAAACACAGGAAAGGGAGTCATGACCGCCGCAGCAACGTTCATGCCGACCGTCGGCCAGGCGAGGGAAGCGGGATTTTTCCCCAGCAGGCACACGGTCGAAATCGTCGACAACCGCATGCTGGCCGATGGCGTGTACCGATTGACATTCCGCGACGAATTCATCGCGGGACATGCCAAGCCGGCGCAGTTCGTCGACGTGTATTCCAACAATCCGAGCAGACTGATGCCCCGCCCGTTCGGCGTGGCCGAAGTGGATGGCGATGAGGTGAGCCTTATCTTCGCCGTCGTCGGCAAAGGCACCGCCGAATTCTCCGAATTGCGTGCGGGCGACACCATTCGGGTGATGGGTCCTCTCGGCAACTCCTTCAACACCAAGGAGAACGCGAACTACGTGCTGGTGGCCGGCGGTCTCGGCGTGCCGCCGCTGGTGCGCGCCGCGCAGGCCATCGCCGAATCGGAGGGGTCGACGAGCACCGCGGTGTTCGGATACCGCAACGTGCGTTTCGGAGACGGATACGTCGGCCGGTACGCGGACAAGACATACAGCATCGACGAATCCGAAGGCAATGTCGTAACGCTCCTTGACCGTATTGAAAATGAACTGGTGAACGGCGAGCTGAAGCCGGTCGTCCTCTCATGCGGGCCGTTGCCGATGATGAAGGCCGTCGCCGCATGGGCGGCGAAACGCGGCATCGAGGCACAGCTGAGCTTGGAACAGCGCATGGGCTGCGGATACGGCACATGCGTGCTGTGCACCGTCGACACCGCCGAAGGACGATTGAAGGTCTGCTCGGACGGACCTGTGTTCACCCGCGAACAATTGGGATGGGGGGAGTGAGCATGACCGCAGAACAACATGCGAACCTGTACGAACAGCACGAATGGAAGCATCCCACCCAGGTGGCTGGTATCCCGTGGAAGAATCCGGTGGCGACCGCTTCCGGCACGTTCCAATATGCTGCCGTGCGCTGGTTCTATGACGTGAGCCAGCTGGGCGCCGTCACCACCAAAGGCGTGTCTCCGGTGCATGGGAAGGCAATCCTGGCATCCGTACTGCGGAAGGCCCCTCCAGCAACATCAACGCCGTCGGCCTGCAGAATCCCGGCGTGGACCATTACCTTGAGGACGATCTGCCGAAACTCAAGGCCATCAACGCCACCGTCATCGCCAACGTCGCCGGACACTGCGACGACGACTACGCGGAAGTCGTGTCCAAGCTCGACGATTCCCCGGCCGACATGCTGGAAATCAACGTGAGCTGTCCGAACGTGTCCGCAGGCGGCATGAGCGTCGGCACCGACCCGGTGGCTTTGAGCCGCCTCATCACCAGACTGCGCAAGCTCACCGACAAGAAGATGATCGTCAAACTCACCCCGAACGTCACCGACATCACCGTGCCGGCACGAGCCGCGGTGGAAAGCGGAGCCGACGCATTGAGCCTGATCAACACGCTGCTCGGCATGCGCATCAACATCCGCACCGGCGAGCCGGTCATCACGCACGTCACCGGCGGCGTGTCCGGCCCGGCCGTCCTGCCGGTCGGACTGGCTGCGGTATGGCGCGTGCGCGCCGCATTGCCAGAAATACCGATCATCGGCATCGGAGGCATCGACTCCGGCGAGACCGCGCTCGAATACCTGTATGCCGGCGCCAACGCCGTCGAAGTCGGCGCGGCCGCATTGTTCGAGCCGACCGCGCCGCTGCGCGTGGCCCGCGAACTCGACGATCTGCTCGACGAACGTCCCGAACTCGCCGACAAGCTCGCCAAAGGCGAGACCTGGCGCTGAAATTTCGTAATCGATCAATGTAAGGAGAACAAGCAAATGACCGCATCGCTCGACCATCGTTTCACCGAGTTCCTGCTGGAATCGCAGGCGTTGAAATTCGGCGAGTTCACATTGAAGTCCGGCCGCAAGTCGCCGTACTTCATCAACGCCGGCGCATTCAACGACGGACGCAAGATCGCCCGTCTCGGCGCGTTCTACGCCGAGAAGATTGTCGAGGAGATCGAGGCGGGCAACCTGCCCAAGGACATCGACACCGTGTTCGGCCTGCCTACAAGGGCATCCCGCTGGGCGTGTCCACCGCCATCGCGCTGACGTCCGCCCATGGCATGGAGGTCGGCTACACCTTCGACCGCAAGGAGAAGAAGGACCATGGCGACGGCGGCATGATGGTCGGCACGCAGCTTGCGGACGGCATGAAGGTCCTGCTCGTCGACGACGTGATGACCGCCGGCACCGCTGTGCGCGAGGTCATCCCGAAGCTCAAGGCCGAGGCGAACGTCGAGGTCATCGGCCTGGTACTGAGCGTGGACCGCATGGAGAAGACCAAGGATTCCGACACGTCCGCGGTGAAGGCCGTCGAAGCCGAATTCGGCTTCCCGGTGTTCGCCATCGCCAACGTGAAGGAGATCTTCGAAGCCGGCCAGCACATCCAGAACGCCGACGGCACCCCGTACGTCACACCGGAGATCAAGGCCGCCGCCGACGCGTACCTGGAACAGTACGGCGCCTGACTGCGGCGTTCGCGCTGAACCGCGCTCATCGGCTGTCATAGTCGTCTCGGATATGACAGAAAGGCACTGTGCTGCTTTCGGGCAGTACAGTGCCTTTTCGTTGTGGTTCCTCTGTTCCGGGGTCAGTCGATGAGCGTGTAGCCGTGGCTGGCGACCACCGACTTGAGCTTCTCCAAGTACGTTTCGGCGGCCTTGGACAGCTTCGCGCGCTCATTGGTGATCCATCCGACAAGCATCGTCTCATCGGTGTCGAGCGGCACGGTGACGATCTTCTCGTTGTTGAGATCGCCGTTGTCGATGCCGGTGCACACCGTGTAGCCGTTCAGGCCGATGATGAAGTTCAGAATCGTGGCGCGGTCGGTCACGTTGATCTGCTTGGGGGAGTACTCCGGCCAGACGGCCTCCTCCGCGAAGAAGAAGCTGCCTTCCTCGCCCTGCTCGTATTGGATGAACGGGAACGGCTTCAGATCGTCCATGGTGACCTTCTTCTTGCCGGCCAGCGGATTGTCGCGCGAGATGAACACGTGCAACGGCGCGCGGAACAGCGGATGGAACTCGAGATGCTTCTCGCGCAGCAGCTTGCCGATCACGTCCTTGTTGAAGTCGGACAGGTAGATGATGCCGATCTCCGAAAGCATGTTCGCCACCTGGTTGATGATGTCCTTCGTGCGGGTCTCGCGGATGGTGAACTCGTATTCGTCGGACTTGGTGGAGTCGATCATCTCCACGAACGCCTCCACGGCGAACATGTAATGCTGCGTGGACACGGAGCACAGCTGTTTGCGGGGTTTCGCGTTCTTGTACCGTTCCTCCAGCAGTGACGCCTGATCGAGGACCTGACGCGCGTAGGTGAGGAATTCCGCGCCGTCCACGGTCAACGCGATGCCTTGGGAGGAACGGGTGAAGATCTCGATGCCGAGCTCGTTCTCAAGCTCCTTCACCGAGGAGCTCAACGCGGGCTGGGATACGTACAGCTCGTGCGAGGCCTCGTTCATGGAGCCGCATTCCACTATTTTGACGATGTATTTCAGCTGAAGGAGGGTCATAACGCCCATTTATACCAGCGTCGCTTTACGAAACGACGATTTATAGCGCTTCGTTTTGCATAGTGGACACGCGGTCGGTGGATGTGCGGCCTACAGCGGACGATGATATGGGCGCATGGCCGAGGCCCGTTCCGCGGGACGCAGGCGTACGTCCGCCGCGCTCACACGCGCACGCCCAAGGATTCCAGGTCCCTGCGCGCCTGGTCGGCGTCGACGAAACGGAAGGCGTGCATGCCGGCCGACCGCGCCCCGGCGACGTTCTTCGCGGTGTCGTCGAGGAACACGCTGCTCTCGGGGCTTAGGCCGAAACGGCTCATCGCCAGTTCGTAGATGTCGGCGTTCGGCTTGTGCATCTTCTCCACGCCGGAGACGACGGTGCCCTGCAGCAGTTCGGCAAGCTGCGGGAACTTCTCGAATGCGAAATGGAACGTCTCATGGGACCAATTCGTCAATCCCCACACGCCATAGCCGGCCGCCTTCAGATCGCGCAGCAGCCGCTCCATGCCGGGCAGCATGCGTGGCAGCGCGTCGTCGTAATGCGCGATGTAATAACGGAAGATCCCGGCGACGCGTTCTCCCTGCTCGGCCACCACATCGGGCCATATCGAATCGAAGTCCTCCCCGGCGTCCATACGGTCCTCGTATCCGAAGAAGCCGCAGGGGTCGTCGTCGGCGCAGATGCGGTCGACGGTCGCGTCGTCGAATCTGCCTTCAAGGCATGCCCGTGTCCGCCAATCCAGCAACACTCCGCAGAAATCGAAAACGACGTCGGTGATGGTCGGAACTGCAACGGTCATCGGGAAACCCTTCTTGTAGCGTGCGTCTGTCTTCCGCCAGTGTACCGTACCCATGTTCGTGAAGGACGTTTTCGTCTTCGCGTGCGGCGTTTCCTGAAAGTCATTGGGGCGGAAAGGCTCGCTTGGGTTTTTGAAAAAGGCTAATCTAGACGTTTTCGGAGATTGTGATGATTGTCATGCCGACCATTTCGAACATACAATCAATCCGAAATTAAATCAACATGTTGTCTGAATAGACGGGTGTCCTAGTGGAAAGCATTAGGAAGGGGCCGACGATGGCATATATCGAAATGGTGCACAGCTTCAAGCGCTACCATATGGGCGACATCACAATCACCGCCAACAACGATGTGAGTTTCGGCATCGAACGCGGCGAGCTTGCGATCATTCTGGGATCATCCGGAGCCGGCAAATCGACGGTGCTCAACATCCTGGGCGGCATGGACACGAATTCCGAAGGCAAGGTCATCATCGACGGCGTCGACATCTCGGACTTCAACGCGAAGCAACTGACCGATTACCGGCGCAACAACATCGGATTCGTGTTTCAGTTCTACAATCTGGTGGCCAACCTCACCGCCAAGGAGAACGTGAACTCGCCTCCGAACTCGTCAAGAACGCGGCCGATCCAGTGCAGACGCTGGTCGATGTGGGACTTGGCGGCCGCGGCCCAGCTGGCCACGGCGCAAGCGCAACTGGCCTCGGCCAACGCGTCGGTCGCCTCCGGACAGACGCAACTGCAGGCGGCACGGACGCAACTGGCTCAAGGACAGAACCAGCTCTCCGATTCATGGAACCAGCTGGCGAACGGCAAAACGCAGCTGGACGCGGCGCGAGAACAACTCGAAACAAGCAAAACCGTGCTCGACAAAGTCGGCGCGACGCTCGGCAAATGGGAACAGACCGGCATCACCGGCAAACTCTACGAACAAATACGCGGCAAATACGACATGGCGATCAACCAGTACAACGAAGCCTGCGCCGAATACAACAGACAGCTGAACGCCTACAATGCGGGACTGCAACAATACCAGAACGCCGTAGCGCGGCTCGACCAAGGTTCGCAGGCGTATCGGAGCAATGCGGACAATCTCGCACAGGCATCCAAACAGATAGCCGAAAAACAAAACGAGCTCGGCAAAGCGGTGTCGCAGGCCGGCAAGCAAGTCGCAGACGGCGTCACGCAGCTTATCCAAGGCCAGAGGGACATCGACAAGGCCGAAACGGAATACCAGAGCAAACTCGCCGAATTCAACGCGCAGAAGCCCGAAGCCGAACGCAAGATATCCGAAGCCGAACGGCAGATAACCCTCGCCGAGGAGAAGATCGACAATCTCACCGTCCCGGCCTATTCCGTCAGCGGCCGCCGCGAAGGCCTGACCTCGCAAGGCTACTGCGTGTACATGGTCATCGAAGGCATCGTGGCGAAACTGGCGGACATCTTCCCGATCTTCCTCTACTTCGTCGCGGCGCTCGTCACCTTCAGCACCATGGGACGCATGGTGGACGAGGAACGCACCAATTCCGGAACGTTGAAGGCGCTCGGCTACGGCAACGCGGATGTGATGCTCAAATTCATCGTATACGGATTCGCCGCATCCACCCTGGCACATGCATCGGCGTGCTCGCCGGCCACACGCTGCTGCCGCTTATCGTCGCCCACGCATACAGCGCGGGATTCACCATGCCGGACATCATGCTCAAATTCCACCCCTGGATCACCATGGCCGCATTCGCACTTGCATGGATAAGCGCCGTCGTGCCGGCATGGCTGGCCGCGTCCAAGGAACTGCGCGAAAAACCGGCGAGCCTACTGCTGCCCAAGCCGCCGGCCAAAGGCTCGAAAATTCTTTTGGAACATTTCCCACCACTATGGAACCGTCTGAATTTCACACACAAAGTGACCGCCCGTAACATCTTCCGATACAAAACACGCATGTTCATGACGATCTTCGGCGTATGCGGAGCGGTATCCCTGCTGACGGCCGGCCTCGCCGTCCAATCCTCGATCGGACAGATAGGAAACCGACAGTTCGAGGAACTCATCCACTACGACCTGATCGTCGCCGAGGAATCCGACACCAACAGCGCGCAACGCGAGGAAATCGCCACGACGCTGAAGGGCAAAACCGTCCAATCCTCGACAGCGGTGCGCTACGAGGAACTGTCGAAAACCGCAGGCAAGGAGAACGATAAGCAGTCGATCACCCTGCTGTCCACCGACGACGCATACAACTTCAACGAATACCTGACATTACGCGACCGCAAAACACACCAACCACAGATACTGGTCAACAATGGCGCGGTAATCTCCGAACGGCTCGCCGAAATGCTCAACGTCTCGGTCGGCGACACCTTCACGGTAAACGACGAAAACGGCGCGCAACGCACCATCAAAGTCGCCGGCATCAGCGAAATGTACATCGGCCATTTCATATTCATGAACGCGCAATGCTACGAACACGTGTTCGGCGACCAGTACAGCACAAACGCATACATGGTCGGACTGAAAGACCACAGCAACGCCAACACGGAACGCCAAGCGCCAAATTCATGAAACTGGCCGCCGTGCGCGGCGTCGTGCAGAACACGACGCAGAAGAACATGGTGTCCACAATCGTGGGATCGCTCAACCAGATCATGGAAGTGCTGATTCTCGTGGCCGTGCTGATGGCCGTGGTGATCCTCTACGACCTGACCAACCTCAACGTGTCGGAACGCATACGCGAGCTATCCACGATCAAAGTGCTCGGCTTCCACACCAGCGAGACCACGATGTACATCTACCGCGAAACGATCCTGCTGTCACTGCTGGGCATACTCGCCGGATACGGCTTCGGAGAATGGCTGCACCGATACATCATCACCGAAGTGCCACCCGACGAAGTCATGTTCGACCCCGCCATCAGCTGGATCGCATTGGCGGCCCCGGCCATCGTCGTGGCCGTGGTACTAGCCGTGCTCGGCTGGATCGTATACCGCCAGCTCGAAACGGTGGACATGCTCGAAGCATTGAAATCAGTGGAATGACCCTCCACGAAACGGTCAGCGGAGCAGCTCGCCAAAAGCCCGGGGAACAGCCGCGACGACATCACCGGCAACAATCGGATGCCCGATCGCGCTCGCCGGAGTCTTGCCCGCATGCCCATACAGATGCGGACGATGCCATCCGCGCTGCTCCGACCCGCTGGCCATCGCGCCGGCAAGCCCATGCATATACGCGGCGGCCGCGGCGACCTCCGGAACCAAAGCCGGATCGTCGGACAGCATGTCGTCCTGCTGCGCCAGCAACGCGCCCAACACGCCGGCCAACACATCGCCCGAACCGGCGGTGGCCATCCAGGCAGGCGCGCGCCCGGACAGGATGATCCGCGTGTTCCCATCTCCATCAGCTCCAACCACAATGGTGACCGCGCCCTTAAGCAGCACCGTGGCCCCCGTAAGCTCATGCGCGCGCAACGCCGCCCGCAATGGCCGGGCCTCCACCCACTGCCTAGAAACAACATCAGCCATATCGGCATCCAACCGATTCAGCAATGCGGCCAATTCGCCGGCATGCGGAGTGATAACGACCTGCGGCACAACATGCACGGCAGCAAATCCAACGCGCCGGCATCAACCACAATGGGAGGCATGCCCTCCGCCCGCTCGTTCCGCGAGCCATCGCCATCCTCCAACGCGTAATGATCCAGCAGCGCGGCAATGGTCGCACGTTGCATGTCATCACCGGAAGCAACGTCACCCTCGGCGGGCACGCCGGATCCAACCACCCACGACTGCACCCGGCCCTTGCCCAACACAGCCTCCGGCAACACGGACAATATCATATCCTGCGCACGCTGTGGCCCCAGATAACGCACCATGCCCACATTCGCGCACGCCGCGGCCCTCGCCGACAACACGGCAGCACCCGGATACCGCGCCGAACCAGTCACCAAACCAACCACTCCACGCGAATACTTGCCATCCGCAAGAGACGGAAGACGAACCGAATCCGCCACAAAATCGCCATCCGTCATCTCGGCAAACGGAACAGCATCATCGACATCGAAACCGAAATCGACCAACGTGATCCGTCCGCAAGCATACGAAGCCGGCGGCACCATCGCACACGGCTTCATCGCACCGAACGTCACCGTCACATCCGCAGGAATATACGGCCCCGGCAACGAACCATCATCAACACCCACACCCGACGGCGCATCGACGGCCACCACCAACGGCAAATCAGCGAAGGGTCATTGTTCGGCAACGCAGGCTTGTCCGGCAACACGCCATCCATACCCAAAGACGAAGCCAACGTGCCAGCGACACCACGCAACGCGCCGACCACGCCAATCCCCGTCATAGCATCAAGCACCACATGCGCACCCCGCGCACACTCGACCGCAGCCTGCAGCCGCTCACCAGCCTCACCCGCGGAAAAACCAGACGTGCACCCAGAAATATCAGCCGCCGGATCCAACACCAACACACGCCCACCCGCACGAACAAACGCCCTAAACGCATCCTCATGCAACGAACGGCCAACAGCAACCGCGGTAACCTGCGCACCCTCACGCGCCAACTCAGCCCCCGCATACAAGCCATCGCCACCATTGTCCCCAGCGCCAGCCAACACCGTGACCCGCGCATCCTCAACATCCAAATCCTCATCATCAAGCAACGACAACGTCACACGAGCCACCGCAGAAGCAGCCATACGCATCAACGGCACACCATCATCCAACAAAGGACGCTCCAACTGCCGGACAACATCGGCGGAATAGGAACTATACAACAACGTCTGCAAACGGTCGGCATCATCGGAGACATCCATGGAAAATCCTTTCCCTCGGCGTGGAACCACAAACACCACTTTAGTCGTATATTAAAAACAACAAACAAAAACGGCATGGACGCCAAACAAGAAAACGGAGCGGAACATGGCATACATCGAAATGAAAACAGCACCAAGCTCTACCACATGGGATCCACCACCATCACCGCCAACGACAACTCTCCTTCACCATCGAACAAGGCGAACTCGCCATCATACCTCGGCCGCATCCGGCCGCAGGCAAATCAA
>ENA-OPZM01000214-OPZM01000214.1-human-gut-metagenome-genome-assembly--contig:-NODE-214-length-24870-cov-4.123954_pt1 | contig 24870 bp, 34 predicted proteins | sample MGYA00242478_ERZ504493 | MGnify/ENA primary metagenome ERZ504493 (study PRJEB26092, sample SAMD00036227) | human gut metagenome | host: Homo sapiens | study: EMG produced TPA metagenomics assembly of... | reverse complement strand
GCGGCAGATAAGCAGTAAATCTTGAAAAGGTTTACTGCTTTTTGCGCCCATTTTCAAAAATCTTTGGCAAACCACACCGCCGGATTGTTGTAGGGAGCAGACAGGGAAAACAAAAAAAATTTCCGTGCGTTTGCCAAAACGCCCCCTTTTCACCGTTGTAGTGGTGAACAGCGGGCAGAACACGCCGCCGCAATCGCTATATTGGTGGAGCAAGCCAGTATATCCGCAAACCAGAGCCGCCGAGGAAAGCGGTAGTTTTTTAGAGCAAGATTCTACCGCAGTACCAAATTTCGCTTATCGCTCATTTTGTCCTTGCGGGAATCTTGTTGGGGAGTGCCTTCCCCAAACCCTGCTTATGCGGCTTACGCCGCTTGAAAAATTCCCGCAAATTCTTTTCGGATTATTTCAAAAACAGTTCCGCTACACACCCCGTTTTTCTCCTATTAGTGAGAGGACACCACGCACAGAAAGGAGGTCAACCACCTATGAAACGATATAACATGCCCCACCGCAGCAGGGTAGTCAAGACCCGGCTGACCGATGAAGAATACGCCGACTTTACCGCCCGGCTTGCCCCTTATGGTATGAGCCAGTCCGAATTTATCCGGCAAGCCATTACACGGGCAACCATGTACCACACCTCTGACCGCCGCCGGACGATGGTGCGGATGTTGGCCGCCCTGCCGGATATGGACACCGAAGTGCGGCTGCTGGCAAATGGCACCATTGCAAAGTTGGAGCACATGACTGATGCTGACTTTGACGGACAGAGATTCGATTTTACGAGTGAGTGATACTGATCGCTTGACAACTACACATTATTTTCAGCAAAAGTAATGTGCCATTGTCGTGCAGAAATAGCCGGACACGGTGGCCTTGTGGCTGCTGTGTCCGGCTATTTTATTTATCCCAGTTCTTCACTTTTCTTTGATATAAAACTTTGGAGTTCTTTTTCGCGTTTTTCTTTTTCCTTTTGAGCCAAAACTTCATCAAGAATTAACTCGATTCCAATTAAAAGAGGTTGGAACATGTCCAAACATTCTTCTTCACTCAATTCGTGTATTCCTTTACTTACAATACCATATATTGCCTTGTTTTTTACCAATGCCTCTGGCAAGTAGTCTTTTAGTGTTTCGATTTTTTTATCAAATTTTAATCTTGAAAAATCACATTCGCTAATTTCAAGGGATTCCTTATGCTCAGCGTACTTCTCAAACACTAAATTCTCAATTATTCTACGGAAATATACAAAAGAACCAATGCCGATTCCCTCTGCCGCAAGCCAAACCGCCGTTGTCAACTCAATATACTGCGCTCCTAGCAACTTTTTGTATTTGCCAAATTTTGACCTATCCAAAATTGCCCTAGGCGGATATTGACCCACTTTTATAAGTTCTGAATCGGTCAAAATCAAATCAAACAAAATTGTTTGATTTCCATCTCGTGTACATTTATATGTCAGAACATAACGCCGCCCCAGATAACGTTGGAATCTCTCGTGTGGCCTTGGGGAGTCTGCCACGAGTGGTTGATTTGGAAGGGCTATTCTCACCATTCCAGTCCCCGTATGTACTTCGCTATCGAAAAATTCAAAAGACCGTGGTGCTTTACAAGTAGGGCAATAACAATCAATGACGTTACCCTTATTAAGACTACCCGACAGATATTTTTCTATATCAGGCAAATCGCTTATATCTACCTCTACTTTACCGTATATTCCCTTTTCCGTCAGTAAACTTTCAAATTTATCCATCTACCAATATCCTTTCTCATTCTTCGTCTTTCTTTTCGGCAGACTGATCTGGCAGTTCTGCGGCATCTTCTACAATGTCGGTCACAAGCTGCTGGAAGTTAACCGCATTCTTTTCCGTGATAACAGGCTTGCCGGTTTCCGCTTCAAGAGCCTGCCGCGCAATGCCGGCCACTTTGCCGCCGCGTTTGGCAACCTGCTTGTTTTCTTCAAAGGTCTGCGGCTTTGCAGTCTTGGAAATATCCGTGGTGGAGGCTTCGGCCAGCATGGTCAGCACAAGTTCCAAATCAGTCATGTTGTCCCGGAGATTTTCTTTCGTCAGACCTTTCAGCCGCTTGTACTGCCCCGTGGTCATGCCGGACCATGCGCGGGAGATTTCATCGGTCAGGATGGCGTACTCCTTGCCCTTTTGCACTCCGCGCTTCTTCCATTCGTCTGTTAGTTCGTTGCGGATGCGGATTGCCAAAAGCCGCTGGTGAATCCATTCTTCGGAGTAGCCTTTTTTTCAAATAGGTATCAAGTGCGCGGTCGATGGCCTGTTCCGGGTCGATGGTTTCTTCGATGCGTTCCTTGCCCACCATTGCCAGCCATGCCTTGAACGGCTCAGCTTTTTTGGAAGGAATCGACTGAATGATGCGTAAAAGCTGCTCCGTATTGGCAACATCCGTAAGACGACGTTTGCCATCTGCTGCCTTCATTTTCAACTGACTACAATTTGTAGTCAGTTCACTGCCTTCGTTTTTCAGTCTAACTTTCAGAACGCTCCAATATTTAGCAGCACTTCGACTATCCTTTTGCTCGGTTAAAACCGCAACCACATCCACAATCGAAAAATACCATTCTTCCTTTTCTGCATCCCATGCAGTACGGATTTTCTGATCTTCAAAAAGCTGGATAGAGCTGTTATCGTTCACTTCTGCCATAGAGGGTTCCTCGCTTTCGTTGTCTAAGTCTATTTTACATGATTTCGGGTGGAAACGCCACCCGGTCTAAGCGTTTGGGGTTCAAAAATCCGAGCAATATTTTGTGCAGATTTACCGTTCCTGCATCTGCTCCTTTCCCGGTGCTGTCCGCAGAATGCCGTCCACATTCTGCTTTATAATGCCATACTCCTGCATCTGGCGTTTGGCATCATTGTACTGCCGCTGCATCTGGTCTTTCTGCTCGGCCAGTTGCTTATACTCGTTTTTCAGGGCGTAGAGGTCGGGCAGCTTTTGAAAGCCCTGCTCTCTCAGGGCCTTAGCTGCGGCCTCATAGAGAATCAGGGCACCTTCATGCTTGCGCCGGAACTGCTTTTTGTCAGCAGCCTGCTGATATTCCTGCACCAGTGGGCGCAGTTCCTTACAGGTGGTGACATCCTTTATCAGCACGGCCATTTCAGCAAGTCTGCGCTCTGCTGCTTTCAATGCGGCGGCAGCTTCGGTGCTGGCAGTGGTGATCTCGGCCACCCGGCTTTCCAAATCCGGGTAGCTTTCGATTTCATGCTCCGTTAGAAAGTTCAGCGTCTGGGCAGCCTGTTTCAGATTGTGGAGTTTTGCCCACTTCTCATACCCTGCGGACTGCTGGGCCTTGATGCTGTTCTCCAAATCAATCCGCAGCGAAATTTTGCGGTTTTCTTTGGGCTTCCGCTCCGCAAACCGCCCTTTGATGCGCTCGGTGATAGCTTCTTCGGTGTAGGCTTCGCCCAGCGTTTTGCAGCGAGTGAACCGCCCCTGTCCGGGCGCACGGAACGAAACATACTTGCCCCGCTTGACTTCATAGCCCTGCTCCTGCAGGAGCCGCAGAAAATCATCAAAATCCTTGGCATGCGGGATGGCTGCATCTATGGCGGTTTTCAGCTTCGCCTTCCAGCTCGTGCCCTTGCGGTGTGCATCCCACTCGGCATAGCTTTTGCCCCGGTCTTGACCGGGCATCACCACAGACAGACCATGTTCCTTGCACAGCCGGTCGCCGGTGCGCCGGATGTAGGCATAGCTTTGTCGGTTGGAAACATACTTTCGCTGATTCACCATGTCCACAGCACAGAAGATGATGTGATTATGGACGTGCCCTTTGTCAATGTGTGTGGTCAGCACATAGGGGTATTTGCCTTGCAGGACTTCATCTGCAAGCTGTCGGCCAATTTCGTGAGCCTGCTCCGGCGTGGTTTCTCCCGGCGCAAAAGACTGTATCAGGTGGTGGGCCAGATTGTTGCCTTTCTGCATGGCCTGTGACAACAGCAGTTCAAATTCGATGTCGGCGGTTTCGTAGGAGCAGGCAAAGGAGGACACCAGTATTTTTTCATCCGTCTTGACCGGATTCTCGATGTAGTCCAGTGCCTTTTTCAGCGTTGACTTGATAGGATGTATCTTTGTAACTGCCATATCTGTGCCAATGCTCCCTTGATGTCCGCAACGTCTTGTGTGTACAGCGGCCCCATGCTGTTCAGCCGCCGTGCGATCTGATTGACGTTGACACCAATCTTTTGCAGTTCGGCGGTCTGCGCCCGGATGTCGGTGGTGTCGATGTGGACAACATAACCGTCTATCAGCATCTTCCGGGCGTATGCAGAAAAATTCCGTGTGTGCAGCAGAGCCATCTTCTGCCGGATAAGTTCCCGTTCCTCCGGCGTCACGGGAACACGCAGAACAATTTTTCGGGTTCGGTTCGTCATAGTTTCACCTCGTTTCTTGGGGGGCTGGGGTACTCCCCAGCAAGCATTTTTGCCGGGAGTGGCTACACTCCCTATGCTTGCTACGTTACCTTTCCCCACTACTATGACACCACAACACCCCCGTTCTGCCCGCAAAATGCAAAAAAATAAGAGGACGCTTTTGCATCCTCTCAATGACCGTGCATGACAATCAGACACACACGGCTCTTTTTCCTGTTCATGGATTCGTAAGGCACCGTCAATGGCACCTTCTACGATGGGTAAGTATTCTTCCGGGCAAAGCTGCAGCTTGTGGCTGACCCTCTGACGCTCCGCACTTTCTTCCCGCATGAGTTCCGGGTTGAAGTACCGCTCCACGGGCAGACCACATATTTTTATCAGCTGAATCACCACCGGCAGGCTGGGCAGCGTGCTTCGTTCTCGATATTCGCAAGATACCGGCTGTCACAATGTATCATGTCAGCCAGCGCACTGCGGGAAAGTTGTTTTGCCTTTCGAGCTGCCTTGACATCCGCTCCGAACGTTTCAAAGCCGGGACAGTCCTCAATTTTCGCCATTCTGCATCACCCATATACATTTTATAGTTCATGAGCGATTGGCGAAATGTTGCTATGTCCATTCTGTCTACATTTTATAATTCATATTTTGATACTGCTATCATTCACTTGATTATACATAATCCTTTGCAGTGGTTGTCAAAGCGAACACAAGAATATAAACACGAACGCTTCCTTTCCTGCCAAGATCAAAATAACATACAGCATCCAGAAGTTCATTCCAACGATATGTAGAGAGTTAAAATGCCACTTGTTTGAGTAACAGTAAAGCTTAAATTCTAGGTAAACTGCTCTATTTTTTTTCGTCTTTATTCTAAAGGATTTATTTGATTCTCTTTTAATAAAGCAATCCATGCTTGGATTGCTTCCACCAGTACATACTGCTGACGCAAAACAGCCATACCTGTTGCGGGAATACTGGGTTCATTTTCTTTTTTCTGTATATTATATTCCAGATAGGATTTTAAGGTACTAATATTTTCCTCAATTTCTGCTATACACGATTTTTGCTTTTCAGGTGGCAAGGAATCCAAATTCACAATAACTGCGTTGAAGTCTAGAAAAATGTTAATAGGTTTTTCAGAAATCTCAAACATGAGCCGTTCAAATTCTGCTTCTCCGGCATCCGTCAGGGAATAAATCACTTTTTCTGGCATCTTCCTTCTTTTACGATTTCGCCTCGGATTAGCCCCTTTTCTTCTAACTGAATGGCTTTTTTATAAATGGATGGAGTGCTGATTTTTACCCATTTGGATATGTTTCTATATTCTACCAACTTTTGAATATCGTAGGCACTCATTGGCTCCTTTTTCAATATTCCCAATACAATTAAATCTATGGTTGCCATGTGGAATCACGTCCTTTCGCTATGTTTTCTGAATAAAAGAACACCGTCAAATTCACTATAAAATATAGTATTGTATTTTATACTTTTTGTCAAGATAAATTGCCTCACCTCTTGACATATACTATAAATTATAGTACTATTATTTATACTGTGTAGCACTATGGCCTACACTACTGTAAATTATACCTGAAGAGACGAAAGGAGTTTTAACAATGAATGAACGCAACAACAAACTTGAGCTTTTGGGCAGTGCGCCTATCCCCAAAGCTCTGATGGCTCTCGGCATACCGATTATGATTGGGATGTTGATCAATGCACTCTATAATCTGGTGGATGCCTATTTTGTGGCTGGTTTGGGAAAAAGTCAAATGGGTGCTATTTCTATCGTATTTCCGTTGGGACAAGTTGTGGTTGGTTTAGGTCTTATGTTCGGTAACGGAGCCGCATCCTATCTGTCAAGACTATTAGGACGCGGAGATAAAGATACCGCCGATAAAGTGGCAAGCACCGCACTGTATAGCAGTATTCTGATTGGTGCTATTATCATTCTACTTTCTACGATTTTCCTTAAACCAATTTTGGTGATGGTGGGAGCGACGGAAACAATTATGCCGTATGCCTCGACATACGCAAGAATTTATGTGCTGTCCTGTATTTTCAATGTGTTTAATGTAACAATGAACAATATTGTAAGTAGCGAGGGTGCAGCAAAAACGACCATGTGTGCCTTGCTATTGGGAGCCGTATTGAACATCGGATTAGACCCTCTTTTCATTTATATTTTGGACATGGGAGTAGAAGGTGCAGCAATCGCCACAGCAATTTCGCAAATGGTATCCACGCTTGTTTATCTCACCTATGTCCTTCGCAAAAAAAGCGTATTTACGTTCAGCATAAAAGAGTTTTCTCCTACGAGGCAAATGATGGCGGAAATTTTAAAAATTGGAGTTCCCACTTTGGTGTTCCAGCTGCTGACAAGTCTTTCGATTGCGCTAATTAACCGCGCGTCCAGCAATTATGGCGATTCGGTCATTGCAGGTATGGGGGCGGTTACGCGAATTACTTCTATGGGAACTCTTGTTGTTTTTGGATTTCTGAAAGGGTTCCAGCCTATTGCTGGATTCAGCTATGGGGCAAAGAAGTTTGATCGCTTGCGCGAAGCAATCAAAACCTCAATCATTTGGTCTACAAGTTTCTGCTTAGTCGTAGGTTTGGTGATGGCTGTTTTTTCTATGCAGATTATCTCTCAATTTACTAAGGGAGATACTCAAATGATTTTAGTGGGTCAAAAATCACTGTTTGCAAATGGGATCACATTCATTCTTTTTGGTTTCTACACGGTTTACTCCTCTTTGTTCCTTGCCTTGGGTAAAGGTGCGGCAGGTTTCTTTTTGGGAGCATGTAGACAAGGTGTCTGCTTTGTTCCTGTCATTTTGCTGCTGCCTATGGTATGGGGAATGAACGGAATCCTATATGCCCAACCCATCGCAGATGTGATTTCCGTAGTAATCACTGTATTTATGGCGTTACACCTTCATCGGGAATTGTCTATGGCTGAAAAACAGGTTATGTCCAATTCGGAAATGTAAAGAGGCGAAGAAAAAACGTCAGCTTGCTATACGGTAGTAAAAGAAGAAAACTAAGCACAGAGGAAGATAAGATGAAGATAGAATGGATTTTATGCCCCTTTTGCGGCAGCAAAACGCGATTGAAAATTCGCGATGATACAATATTGGATAATTTTCCGTTATATTGTCCTAAATGCAAACATGAAACCCTGATTGCGGTAAGAAAACTAAATTTATCTATCATCCAAGAGCCAGACGCACAGACGCAGAGCCGATAATGCACAAGGTAAATTCACTTGTGATTATCGGCTCTTTTTTATTTTAGTATACGATAAGAGCCTGCCCCGCCCAACGGGGAAAGAAAAAACCGTTGGTTTGAGCAGGTGACTCTTTGCGCCCATTTTGAACCGGCGGTGTTTGAGAAAATCAAGCCGCCGGTTCTTTTTGCTTATCAAAGCGTTTCATCGTCCGTATGGCGGCCACTAGGAGGATGCCGCCATGCGCCTGATATTCTATCGAACGCCTAGCTTTGAACTGTCAAAAAAAGCCTTGCTCCCGCACAGGGTCAGCAGGGCTTTTACTATGTACTATACGATGTAGATACTGCGCGTTTCGTGCTGCCATTATGCCCGGTTGGCCGTTTTCGGTCTGCTGGGCTTTTCTATTGCCGCCTGAAAAGCTGCCTGTTTCAAAAATATTTTTGGAAATTTTCAAAAAAGCGGGCAGAATCGGGTGTTTCAGGTGTCATATTAGCGGAAAGGGAAAAATCCACCCGACATCCCCACGGAAAGGGGGTGAGAAGATGGAAGCTATCCCTCGCAACGATGGCGAACAGTACCGATTCGATGCGTTCTGCAAAGCGGTGCTGCGAAATGAGGCCCGGAACTATCACCGAACAAAAAACGCCTGCTCGACCGTGAAAAGTCATTCAGCGTTCTTTCGTTGGAAGAACTGGGGCAGCTCACGAGTGTAGACTATTATCCAAGTGAAGAATTTGTATTTTCGTCCTACGGCTGTGATCTGCACATCGACAATGAACTTGTTGCCAATGCGTTTGCCGCTCTGCCAAAGCAAGAACAAAGCATTCTGATTCTGTTTTGCGTTCTGGAACTGGGCGATGGCGAGATTGGCGACCTCATGGGAATGTCCCGGAGTGCTGTACAGCGCCACCGGACAAAAACGTTGAACGAGCTGCAAAAAAAGCTAAAGGCGCACTTGCCGGAGGGAGGTTAGGCGTAAATGAACTTCTATGAACACACGAGCAGAGAGTTTTTACCGCTCTCGGTGATTCGCTCTGCCTGCGCTGGGGACACCGATGCAGTTGAACAGGTTTTGCGACATTACAGAGGTTATATCAACAAGCTCTGTACAGGCATTCTCTACGACAAGCACGGCCAGCCCCATGTGTGCATAGACGAGTACATGAAACGCCATCTGGAAATCAAACTTATTTCCTCTATTGTGACCAGAGCCGAAACGGTCTGACCCTTTCCACGTTTCGGGACAGCACCTTGAAAAATATGCCCGCAAGACAATGGCGGTGCATCATAGGGCAAACGGATACGTTGCTGTCTGTATCGAGCCGAACGGCGGGTGCGCCACGATGCTTTTCTCTGAAAAGTGGAGCGATCACTACCACGCCGCAATGCAAGCGCAGCTGCTTGCGGGCCATGACATACAGGCAGGCTGATACTCCCTTACCGTCAAAGTCCGAGCGTTCAGAGCGTCGCAGGCAATGAGTAGGGCTGCATGAGGAATGCAGGGGTGAGATTCCCGTGGCTGCCGCCAGCAGCCATCCGTTGGCTCATTTTTTGATTTTTAAGAAAGGGGATTTTTACGATGCAAGCGAAAAAGACAAACCCTGAAAAAACAAAAAATCCAGAGATGCTTACTCTGGATTCGACTTATCGTATTGGCAATCGCTCCTTTATCGTTGAGCCGGTGTTCAAAGAAGAAAGTTCCCAGACCTTAGGAGAAGTTCTTCTCCGGCTGATGAAATCCGAAAGCGAAAAATTATAATGACCTTTCGGGAGGCAGCGGACAGAGAAAGCGGATCGTGTTATAATATAGGTGTACAAGTGAATTTGCTATTCGACTGTCCCAAGAAAGGAGCGAGTATGAAACAGTCGAGTAACAAGAAATCCCGTGAAGCAACCGCTTTTCTCTATGAGCGTCTTTCCCGTGATGATAATTTAGAGGGCGAGAGTTACAGCATCGGCAACCAAAAGAAAACTGCTCACCAAAGTTGCAAAGGAAAAAGGCTATACCAATCTGGTTCACTTTCTGGATGATGGCATTTCCGGCGTGACCATGAACCGTCCCGGTTTCGTTGAAATGATGCAGCAACTTGAACAAGGGAAAGCCGCCGCTGTGTTCGTCAAAGATTGTTGTGCGATAATGGGACTAAATCAGAAAGACCTTGAAAATCAAGGGATTCTGGCTTAGTCCCTTCTTTTTTGACCTGAAAGAGGAACAATCGCACGATAATCAGCGCACCGGATCAAAACCGGCTGGCGGTGGCTGTGGAGGTACACTGCATAAGCTCTTCCCGTTGCGCTGCCCACAACGAAAGGAGTCCATTATGAAACAGGGAACTTTGGTCTATGACCGCGCAACGGATCGGTACGATATTCGCTTTGACCTTGACCGCTACTACGGTGGTCTGCATTGTGGGAATGCTTTGATGTCATGGTCGGTGGCAAGTGGAAGCCCACCCGGATCGAGATGGCTGCGGACTGGTATCTGGTCGGCATCCGCACGGACGATTTGCAGGGATTGAGGGTGAGGATGTGAAGACTTTCCTCAAGGAAGTGCTGCTTCCCTTTCTGATTGCCCTTTGTCTTGCCGCATTCTTCAAGCCGGTCTATATGGCGGACGGCGTATGTGACTACTTCCTGATGTGGCTCTGTGTCGGCTTCCCATTCGGCATCCGCAGGATGTGTCTCTGGCTCGTCCCCTTCGGTTACGGCATATCCGGCACAGTAGGAATCTTCGCACTCAACATCATCATCGGCGGTCTTATCGGAGGACTCGCCCTGATTGTCGGGCTGCTGCTCGGCATCATCCATACCATCCGAGACATCATCTGAATATCTGAAAAGCTAAGAGGTTTGTTTCATTCTCCAATTTCGGAGCATGAAGCAAACCCTCTTTTTTTTGTTGCCCGAAAGCTGGAACAATCTGCCCCTTGCAGATGACGGCGGTGCGGCGAGGAAAGGAGAGAAAACAAAATGAGCTACATGACAGCCGGTAAGCTGCAAGCCTTTGAAGCCCTCATGAAGGAGGTACCCGGCCACAACCACTATGACAGCGGATGCGACGGGATCTGCCCGGAATGCCGGTCGTGCTGCTTCCATCGTCCCTACTGGAAATATCAAACCTGTGTCTTCGAGGAATGTCCTTATTCCCCGGTGAAGCTGTCAACGCTGCGCTGTCAGCCCGTGACATCGAGGGAGGGATAACCACATGGCAGTCTATCGCGTCAATAAAAACCGCAGCTACACGGTCATGGCAAACTACCATCTCAGGGATAAAAACTTGTCGCTCAAGGCCGTTGGGTTGCTTTCCAAGATGCTGTCCTTCAACGATGGCTGGCAGTTCTCAACGAAAGGTCTTTCGGCGATCTGCAAGGAAGGCCCCGATGCTGTTCTGGCAGCTCTCAGGGAGCTTGAGGACGCAGGGTATCTCGTCCGTCATCAGTCACGGGATGAAAAAGGCCGGATGAGCAGCATGGTTTTCGAGATATACGAGAAGCCGCAGACGGGTTTGCCGGACACGGAAAAACCGCATACGGAAAAGCCGGACACGGATAATCCGTTCACGGGAAAACCGTGCACGGAAAATCCCGCACAATTAAATACTAATCAAGTAATTAACAACCAAAGAAATAACAATCTGAATAATTATCAATCCATCAATCTTGATGGGATGGATAGGATGGACGAACGGGAGCAATACAGGGAATTGATCAGGGATAACCTTGAGATCGACATCCGCTCTCAGGATAGGCACTATGACCTTGACCGGATAAATGAAATCGTCGAGATCATGCTGGATGCTGTCTGCTCCACAAGACCCACCATCCGTATCAACGGTGAAGATATGCCGCAGCCGGTGGTCAAATCGCGCTTCCTCAAGCTGGACAGCGGCCACATCGACTATGTGCTCCAAGCGATGAACGATTGCCCCTCCGATATTCGGAACATTCGGGCATATCTGCTCACAGCGCTGTATAACGCTTCGCTGACCATAGACAACTACTACTCAGCCCGCGTGAATTATGACTTTCACGGGAAAGGCTGATGCGTAGCCATTCACAATCTGCTTTAAGGAGGTGAGCGTAACACATGATCCGTATTGTTCACGGTGTCCCGCCTTAGTGACGGGACAGCACCGCAAATCTTAGAAAGGAGGTTCCCATGCAGGATGAAGTAAACACCAAAGTCGTTGCGATTGCCATTCGGGGCGGTAAGATCACCGCCGAGGTTCTGGAAAAGGCGCTCAAGAAGTTCGTCGAAGAGATTGAGAAGGCACAGAAAGCCCACTCACAACCGAAAACCTATCGCGGGAAGCAGTCCATCAGGCACCTTGTGGAGCAGAACGCGGCGATCAGCAACATCGAAGTGACCGACGGAAACATCAAGTCTTTCGAGCGCACAGCGAACAAGTATGGGATCGACTACGCGCTCAAGAAGGACACCTCTGAGCAGCCGCCGCGTTATCTCGTCTTCTTCAAAGGACGGGATGTGGATGTGATGACTCAGGCTTTCAAGGAGTTTTCCGCCAAGACGGTCAAGCAGAAAGAAAAGCAATCCCTCAAGCAGAAGCTCTCCCGCAGCAGGGAGCAGTCCAAAGCCCAGCACAAGGAGAAGGTCAAGGTCAAGACGAAGGATCGGGGCGTTGAGCTATGAGAAAGAAACTCGACATCAAAAAGCTCGTCCTTCTCAATCTTCCGTATGTGTTCGCCTTCTACTTTGTGGGTAAGCTGGCGGCAGTCTTCCGTCTGGCTCCCGGCACAGAGTTCATCGACAAACTCACCGGAGCTTTGCCAACTTCGGAGCAGCGTTTGCCAACCACTTCCGAGCTTCCACCCGGTAGATCTTCTCATCGGTGTGGCCGGAGGCGCGTTGCTCAAGCTGGCCGTCTACATCAAAGGAAAAAACCGCAAGAAATTCCGCCAAGGAGAAGAATACGGGTCAGCGCGTTGGGGACGACCGGAAGACATCCGACCTTACATGATGATGACTTCTCCAACAATGTCATCCTACCCAGACCGAGGGGCTGACCATGAACAGCCGCCCGAAGCAGCCGAAGTACGCGAGGAATAAGAACATCCTTGTCATCGGCGGTTCCGGCTCGGGCAAGACCCGCTTCTTCGTGAAGCCCAACCTGATGCAGATGCACAGCTCCTATGTGGTCACTGATCCCAAGGGTACAGTGCTGGTCGAATGCGGAAAGATGCTTGAGAAAAACGGCTATATCATCAAGTCGCTGAATACGATCAACTTCCGAAAATCCATGCACTACAACCCGTTCGCCTACATCCGCAGCGAAAAGGACATCCTCAAACTGGTCAATACGATCATCGTCAACACGAAGGGAGATGGCGATAAGTCCGGGGAGGATTTCTGGGTCAAGGCAGAAAAGCTCTACTATACCGCACTCATCGGCTATATCTGGTACGAAGCGCCGGAACACGAGAAAAACTTCACTACCTTGCTCGAATTGATCAACGCTTCGGAGGCCAGAGAGGATGACGAAACCTTCAAAAATCCCGTTGACCTCATGTTCGATGAGCTGGAAGAGCGCGAGCCGGACCACTTCGCAGTGAAGCAATACCGCAAATATAAATTAGCCGCTGGCAAAACCGCTAAGTCGATCCTGATTAGCTGCGGAGCAAGGCTTGCCCCATTCGACATCGCGGAGCTGCGGGAGTTGATGAGCTACGACGAGATGGAGCTGGACACGCTGGCGACCGCAAGACCGCCCTCTTCGTCATCATTTCCGACACCGACGATACCTTCAACTTTGTCGTGGCGATTATGTACTCCCAGCTTTTTAACTTGCTCTGCGACAAGGCGGATGATGTCTACAATGGGCGGCTTCCCGTCCATGTCCGCTGCTTGCTCGACGAGTTCGCGAACATCGGTCAAATCCCAAAGTTCGATAAACTGATTGCTACGATCCGAAGCCGGGAAATCTCAGCGTCCATCATCTTGCAGTCCCAGAGTCAGCTCAAGACCATCTACAAGGACGCGGCGGACACGATTGTCGGCAACTGCGACTGTACGCTCTTCCTTGGCGGTAAGGAAAAGTCCACTTTGAAGGAACTCAGTGAAATCCTCGGAAAGGAGACAATCGACCTATATAACACATCAGAAACCCGTTCGACCAACAACTCATACGGCCTGAACTACCAGAAGACCGGCAAGCAGCTTATGTCGGAGGATGAAATCGCTGTCATGGACGGCGGCAAATGTATTTTGCAGCTTAGAGGCGTGAGACCTTTTCTCAGTGATAAGTACGACATTACGAAGCATCCAAAATACAAAATGCTGTCCGACTACGATAAGCGCAACGCCTTTGACATCGAGAAATACCGTGCCCATAAGCTGGTAGTCAAGCCCACTCAAACCTTCGACCTCTATGACATGGGAGAGGTTGAAGCCGAATGAAGCCCCGTCATGCACTGCGCATGGGCATTGCCCAAAGCAGAACAATGACGGGGCTTCTATTTTTTTGCCCATTTTCAAAAATCCACATTCAAAAAACAAGGAGGACACTCTATGGAATTTATCAATCAGGCAGTTACCGTTTTGCAGACTCTCGTTGTCGCCCTTGGCGCTGGCCTTGCCGTGTGGGGCGTGGTCAACCTGATGGAAGGATATGGCAACGATAACCCGGGGCGCGAAATCGCAGGGCATCAAGCAGTTGATGGCCGGTGGCGGCGTGGTGCTCATCGGTACGACCCTCATCCCCCTGCTGTCCGGTTTGTTCTGATACCCGGTTCGCGTGTCCGCATGGGGAGGGCGCGAAATGCCGCGCTCTCCCTTAATTTTTAATCAATTTCCAACATAAGGAGGTCATTTATGGAATTTATCAATCAGGCAGTTACCGTTTTGCAGACCCTCGTTATCGCCCTCGGCGCTGGCCTTGCCGTGTGGGGCGTGGTCAACCTGATGGAAGGATATGGCAACGATAACCCCGGCGCGAAATCGCAGGGCATCAAGCAGTTGATGGCCGGTGGTGGTGTGGTGCTCATCGGCACAACCCTGATTCCGCTGCTCTCCGGCCTGTTCTAAGTCCCTCGGTTTCAGATAACAGAAAGGTGGTGAAGTATTGGGATTTATCCTTGAAAAAATCGAGGAAGCCATCAAAGAGCTTCTGATCGGATGGATTGAAAGCAACCTGACCAATATGTTCACCGATGTCAACGACAAAGTAGGGACGATAGCTGCCGAGGTGGGAAAAACGCCCTCCACTTGGGACAGCAGCATATACCAGATGATCCGGGGACTATCCGAAAATGTGATAGTCCCCATCGCTGGTATCATCATTACCTTCGTCTTGTGTTACGAGCTGATTTCCATGATTACCGAGAAAAACAACTTGCACGACATGGACACATGGATGTTCTTCAAGTGGTTTTTCAAGGCCGCTGTGGCGATCTACCTCGTGACGAACACTTTCGACATCGTTATGGCTGTTTTCGACATCGGGCAGAATGTCGTTGCCGGTGCAGCCGGAGTCATAAGCGGCGATACCAATATAGACATTCAATCCACCTTGGAGCAGATGCGTACCAGCATGGAGGCAATGGGCATCGGCGAACTGCTCGGCCTGTCCATCGAAACCATGATTATCAGCCTGTGCCTCAAGATTATGTCCATTCTGATTACGGTCATCCTCTATGGCCGTATGATTGAGATTTATTGCACCGTGAGCATCGCGCCCATTCCCATTGCAACGATGAGCAACCGTGAATGGGGCAGCATCGGAACGAACTATCTCAAGGGCTTGTTTGCGCTGGCGTTCCAAGGCTTTCTCATCATGGTGTGCGTCGGCATCTATGCCGTGCTCATCAACAACATGATTATCGCGGCCAATATCCACTCGGCGTTGTTCTCGGTGGCGGCATATACCGTGATCCTGTGCTTCTCGCTGTTCAAGACTGGCTCCCTCGCCAAGTCATTGTTCAACAGCCATTAAGGGAGGGACAGGCCGATGAAGAAATACACCGTTATTTATGCCGATCCCCCGTGGCAGTACCGGGTTTACTCAAAGAAAGGGCTTGGCCGCTCAGCGGAGAGCCATTACCCAACCATGAGCCTCGAAGACATCAAGGCTCTGCCCATAGGAGAGCTTGCAGCGAAAGACTGTGCGCTCTTCATGTGGATCACCTTTCCCTGTATGCAGGAAGCGTTCCAAGTCCTTGACGCATGGGGGTTCACCTACAAAACGGTTGCCTTTGTGTGGGTCAAGCAGAACCGGGTGTCCGACAGCCTCTTTTGGGGCATGGGTTACTGGACACGGGCAAACGCTGAACTCTGCATCCTTGCAACGAAAGGCCATCCCAAACGGGCAAGCCCCGGTGTGCATCAAGTCATCATGAGTCACATCGAAGAGCACTCCAAGAAACCGGAGGAAGCCCGCAACCGCATCGTCCAGCTCATGGGCGATGTTCCCCGCATCGAGCTTTTTGCCAGACAATCCCCCGAAGGCTGGGATGTTTGGGGCAATGAGGTCGAATGCAGCATTCAGTTTGGAAAGGAGGATTCTGATGGCATTTGTACCGGTCCCGAAGGATCTGAACCGTGTCAAGACGAAGATCATGTTCAACCTGACAAAGCGGCAGCTCATCTGCTTTGCGCTGGCTGCGGCAGCGGGTGTCCCGATCTTCTTTCTGACTAAGCCAGCCTCGGCATCTCCACCTCGGCAATGCTGATGGTGGTCATCATGCTCCCGTTTATCTTCTTCGCTCTCTATGAGAAGGACGGGCAACCGGCAGAAAAAATCCTCGGTCATGTGATTAAATCCATGTTTCTGAGGGATAAGGTGCGGCCTTACCGCACGAGCAACTTATACGCTGCGATCCAGCAGGAAATCAAAGAGAAGGAGGAATTGCAGATTGCACAGCAGCACGAAAAAGGCCGCAGAGCCTAAGCGGCTTACTAAAAACGGCAAGGTGTACGGCGATCTTCTCTCCGCCGAGGAAAAGAAGAAGCTGGTCACGCAGAAGAAAAAGGACAAGAAGGCAAAGAAAGTCCGCAAATCGGCGCAGCAGACCATCCCCTATGTGGAGATGTGCCGCGACGGCATCTGCAAGGTCAGCAGCCGCCTTTACACAAAGACCATCCGTTTCAACGACATCAACTACCAGCTCGCCCAGAACGAGGACAAGACGGCCATCTTCGAGAACTGGTGCGACTTTTTGAACTACTTTGACAGCTCGATTTTTGTCCAGTTCTCTTTCATCAACCAGAGGACGAGCATCAGCGAGTTCAAGAAGCAGATCAACATTCCGGAGCAGGATGACGAGTTCAACGACATCCGCAGCGAGTATTCCGAGATGCTGCAAAACCAGCTCACGAAGGGCAACAACGGCCTCATCAAGCGCAAGTACATTACTTTTGGCATTGAGGCCGACTCCCTGCGCATGGCGAAGGCTAAGCTGGATCGGATTGAGACGGACATCCTCAACAACTTCAAAACCCTCGGTGTGAAGACCGAGCGCTGTCCGGCTACGAACGGCTGAAAGTGCTCCATGATGTGTTCAACATGGACTCGAACGAGCCGTTCCGCTTCTCCTTTGACATGGTAGCCCGGACGGGACTCAGCAGCAAGGATTTCACCGCGCCACTTCTTTCGATTTCCGCGAAGGCAAGTGCTTCAAGATGGGCAAGGCCATCGGCGCGGTGAGCTTCCTTCAAATCCTCGCGCCGGAACTCAATGACCGGATGCTGGCTGACTTCCTCGACATGGACAGCAACATCACGGTCAATCTTCATATCCGCACGATTGATCAGGCGAAAGCTATCAAGAGCATCAAGATGAAGATTACCGACCTCGACAAGATGAAAATTGAAGAGCAGAAAAAGGCCGTGAGAAGCGGATATGACATGGAAATTATCCCGTCCGACCTTGCCACCTACGGCGGTGAGGCCAAGCGCCTGTTGCAGGACCTTCAGACGCGCAACGAGAGAATGTTCCTTGTGACCATCCTCATCATGAATACCGCTGCCTCCCGCCAGAAGCTCGAAAACGCCATCTTCCAGACGGCTTCCATTGCCCAGAAATACAACTGTGCGCTCAAGCGGCTGGACTTCCAGCAGGAAGAAGGGCTGATGTCCTCTCTTCCGATTGGCCTGAATCAGATCGAGATTGAGCGCGGGCTGACCACCTCTTCGACGGCGGTGTTCGTCCCGTTCACGACGCAGGAGCTTTTTCAGAACGGCGAGGCGCTGTATTACGGGCTGAATGCGCTCTCCAACAACATGATCATGGTTGACCGCAAACAGCTCAAAAACCCGAACGGTCTGATCCTCGGCACCCCCGGCTCCGGCAAGAGCTTTTCGGCGAAGCGGGAAATGACCAACGCCTTCCTCATCACAGAAGATGACATCATAGTCTGCGATCCCGAGGCAGAGTATTATCCCCTTGTGCAGAAGCTCGGCGGTCAGGTCATCCGCATCTCGCCGGTAAGCAGCGACTACATCAATCCGCTGGACATCAATGTGAACTACTCGGAAGAGGAAAACCCGCTGACCTTGAAGTCCGACTTCATCCTCTCCATGTGTGAGCTGATTGTGGGCGGCAAGGACGGGCTGCAACCGGTGGAAAAGACCATCATCGACCGCAGTGTCCGTAAGGTGTATCAGGACTACCTTGCCGATCCGATTCCTGAGAAAATGCCCATCCTCGAAGACCTCTACAACATCCTGCGCAGCCAGAGCGAGCCGGAAGCACAGCGGATTGCCACTGCCCTTGAAATCTATGTGCATGGCTCGCTGAATGTCTTCAATCACCGGACGAATGTGGATGTGAATAATCGCTTCGTCTGCTATGACATCAAGCAGCTCGGAAAGCAGCTCAAAAAGCTGGGGATGCTCATTGTGCAGGATCAGGTCTGGAACCGTGTGACCATCAACCGCGCCCAGCACAAGGCGACGCGCTACTACATGGACGAGTTCCACCTTCTGCTCAAGGAAGAACAGACAGCCGCCTATTCCGTCGAAATCTGGAAGCGGTTCAGAAAATGGGGCGGGATTCCGACCGGGATCACCCAGAATGTCAAGGATTTGCTGGCTTCCCGTGAGATTGAGAACATCTTTGAGAACTCCGACTTCGTTTACCTTCTGAACCAGGCATCCGGCGACCGGCAGATCCTCTCGAAAGCGCTGAACATCTCGCCCAGTCAGCAGAACTACATCACCAATTCCAACGCCGGTGAAGGCTTGATCTTCTACGGCTCGACCATCGTCCCCTTCAAGGATGACTTCCCGAAGGACACGATGCTCTATCGCTACATGACCACCAAACCCGAAGAAACCTTGCAGAATTAAGGAGGACTACCTTTATGAAAAAGAATATGAATGAGAACTTTGAGATCACCGTTGACGAGATGACCGAGATTTTCGGCGATACGCCGGTTGAGATGAGCTTCCGCGAGGTCAAGGAAGGCATGGACAGCTTCTTTGGCCTGATGGGGCTGACCGTGGAGCTGGTCAACCTGATCCGCAAGGAGGACGAGCTGAAAAAGCACCACCGCGCTTACCTCCATGTCCGCGAGGAAATCGCCGAGTGCGCCAATGAGGCGACGGAGGTCATCGGCGGTATTCTTGACTCCATTCAGGAGAAAGAACACATCTACCGTGTGTCCGGCACTCCTTCCGCTTTTGATATGGATGAGGAAGACGAGTATGAGGATGATTTCGTCACCATCCCCAAGGAGAAGTATGACAGCATGATTGAGGATCTGCTGACGATGGCCGAGCTGATCGACATGGTATCGGATATGCGCACCAAGGATGTCCGCGCCATTCAGGAGTTTGGCAAGTTCATCCCGGCCTATGCCGCCTATGAGCGCAATCGTCTTTCCCTGTACCGCGAAGCGGCGAAGGAGCCGAGTCCATCATCGACCGCTGGGAGGATGAGCTGGACGATGACGAGGACTACGAGCCGGACGAGTATTTCTCCGACTGATTGCGCATCAAGTCTCGCAGAAAGGAGGGAGTCCCCATACAGCTTGATCACATTTACACCGGCGATTGTCTCGAAGTCCTCAAAACGCTGCCCGATGAAAGCGTCCATTGCTGCATCACCTCCCCGCCGTATTACGCGCTGCGTGATTACGGTGTGGACGGCAGATCGGCAGAGAGGCAACGCCAAAGGAATACATCTCGCGCCTGACGGAAGTGTTCACCGAAGTCAGGCGCGTTCTGCGTTCGGATGGGACGCTCTGGCTCAACATCTCCGACACCTATGCCGGGAAAGGCAATCAGGGCAGCTATGTGGACGCAAAGAATCCCAAGGGCAGAAACGGTCAGGCTGTGGCTCTCAACTACAAGGTTGAGGGCTGCAAACCCAAGGATATGATCGGAATCCCGTGGATGCTGGCCTTTTCGCTCCGCGACTCTGGCTGGTATTTGCGCAATGACATCATCTGGATGAAAGAAAACCCGATGCCGGAAAGCGTCAAAGACCGCTGCGCCCGCTGCTATGAACACATCTTCCTGTTCTCGAAGTCACGGAAGTATTTCTTTGACTACAAGCCATTTCCGAGCCGATTGCTCCCGGAACGGTAAGCAGGCTCAAGCGCGGCGTCAAGGGAAGCAACAAATATGGGGAGCCGATCCCCGGACAGGCAAAGCAGCAGACCATCAATCTGTGCCGTGAGCATGGTGCCATTACTGATGAGATGATCAATCCGCTGCGTAACAAGCGGGATGTCTGGATTATCAACACCGTCCCCTTCAAAGGCGGTCACTATGCCGCATACCCGCCTAAGCTGGTTGAAACCTGTCTGCTTGCCGGATGCCCGAAAGACGGCGTTGTCCTTGATCCCTTCATGGGCAGCGGTACAACCGGCATGGTCGCAAAGCAGCTTGACCGTCACTATGTCGGGATCGAGTTAAACCCTGAATACAAAGAACTTGCCGAGGCGCGGATTGGAGGTGAAATCTGATGCCTCATGATGAATTGAAGCCCAAAGACCGGGTTGTCCTGCGGATGACCAGAGACGGCGCTGTGGAAGAAAACCTCACGGAAGGCACTTCGGAAAAGGTGTCGAAGCGCCTTGAAGATGCCCAGCTTGTCGCGCCACATGACGCAGAAACCGGCGATCTGACCGAAGAGGTCAGGAAGCGGCGGCAGCTTCGTCTGATGAGCTGGAAGACGCAGAGAGTCAGGCTCAGGCCGAAACACAGTCCGCAGATGCGGTGCAAGAGTACAAGCCGGGTGATCTGCCCGTCAGCGATGATCCCACATCTTACACTCTGCACTCTGAGACATACCGCACCCATTCCGTTGACTACGGAAAAGCATTTGCCGATACCGCTGTTACCGGTAAAGTCAGTAGACCTCGTGCTGAAAGGCAGATTGATGGAGAGTCCGTTCTGGAAAGAGCGGCGGAAACCTCCGCAGAGATGCCGGACCTTGACGGCGATGCCCCAGCTTCCCTGCGGATTGAACGGTTGGAGCGAAAATCTCAGAAGGCGCATGAGCGTCTGGATGCCGCCCGTGAGAAGCTGCCCACCAAGAAGGTGCTGAAAAAAGAGCGCGTCTTTGACGAGAAAACCGGAAAAGGCAAAACCCGCCTCTACTTTGAAGACGAAGTGAAAGTCCCCAAGGGACAGAGCAAATTGCAGTTTGAGGCAGATAAGACCGTCCGTAAAGTCGGCGATACTCTTGCCTCCGGCATTCACGGCAAAATCCATGAGGTAGAGCAGGAAAACTCCGGCGTGGAAGCCGCCCATAAGACAGAGATTGCCGCAGAGTCCGTTGTCCGCCACTACCAGCACCACACAGAGCGCAGTGCAAACAAGCTTTCGAGAAGGTGTCCAAGCTGGAACAGAAGGTCGAGGCCGCTGATCGGAAGCTCCATTTTGAGAAGACGGTCGCCGAAAATCCTGAGATGAAGACTTCCCGTGCCAATATGAATAAGCACTACCAGAAGCAGCACATCAAGAAGGAATACGCGGCGGCTCGCAAGGCCGGGACGCAAACGGCCTCCACTACCACCAAGTCCACCGGTAAAACCATCCGGGAGAAAGCGTCGGATAAGGTCAAGGACTTTATCGCCAAGAACAAAAAGGTCTTTGCTTGGCTGGGAGCTGGCTTGATGATTCTGATCCTGTTGTCCGCCGGGATTAGCTCCTGTACGGCAATATTCACCTCTACTACCTCTCTGTCATCGCCACTTCCTACCTCAGTGAGGACGATGCCATGACCGGCGCGGAGGCGCAGTATTGTCAGATGGAGGCGGAGCTGCAATCATATCTGGATAACTACGAGAGAACACACGACTACGACGAGTACCACTTTGACCTTGACGCGATTGAGCACGATCCCTATGTGCTGATCTCCATTCTATCTGCCTTCAATGAGGGAGAGTTCACACTGGACGAAGTTCAGGGACTTCTTCAAACGCTCTTTGACCAGCAATATATCCTCACTGAGGATGTGGAGGTTGAGGTACGCTACCGGACAGAGACCCGTACCGGGACAACGACTGTCACCGATCCAGAAACCGGTGAAACCAGCACGGAAACTTACACTTATGAGGTCGAAGTCCCATACAACTACTACATCTGTACCGTTACGCTGGAAAACTTCGACCTCTCTCATTTGCCGGTCTACATCATGAACGAAAACCAGCTCTCCATGTACTCGGCGTATATGTCTACCCTTGGCAACCGCGAGGATTTGTTCCCCGGTTCCGGCTATGTAGACAAGTACATCGAAAACCCGCCGGATGACTACACAGTCAATGCGGAATATCTGACGGATGAGAAGTTTGCAACGCTTATCGCTGAGGCTGAGAAGTACCTTGGCTATCCCTATGTATGGGGCGGCTCAAACCCGTCCACTTCCTTTGACTGTTCGGGATTCGTCAGCTATGTCCTCACGAACAGCGGGCTTGTCAATACTGGACGGCTGGGTGCGCAGGGACTTTACAATGTCTGTTCGCCTGTTTCCAGCGCCGATGTGAAGCCGGGGGATCTTGTCTTCTTTGTCGGCACATACGACACACCGGGCGTTTCCCATGTGGGCATCTATGTGGGCGACAATGTGATGTTGCACTGCGGCGATCCCATCCAGTACACATCCATCAACACTTCCTACTGGCAGTCTCACTTTTACGCCTTTGGAAGACCCAACTACTAACCGAAAGGAGCATTTTTATGAACCCGAAATATCAGAAGGTTTGCGCGGAAATCGCAAAAACTGAGAAGAAAGTCGAGGACCTGCAGGGGCAGCTCAAGGAGCTGTATGACAAGAAAACCGAGCTGGAAAACCTTGAAATCGTGAACACCGTCCGTGCGATGGTCATGGATAAGGATCAGATCATGCATTCCTTGCCGCGATGAAGGACAGCAAGGCGGAAAAGCCTACCACTCCCCAGCAGGAGGTGACGGATAATGACTAAGAGAAAAGGAATCCGCTTTCTGGCAGCGCTTGCACTTTGCTTCACGCTCTGTTTTTCGTTTACCGTACCGGCCTTTGCTATGCGGATGACACCGAGCAGGAGCTTCCGGTCACGGAGGCGACCCAGCCAGAGGCAACACCGGAAACCGCAGCACCCGAAGAGCCTGAACCGTATGAAGGAGAGCCGATTGACGGTGAAGGCAACGCTTATACCCGCGATCTGCTCTATGACAAGGCGACGAATAAGCAGTTCATCACAGTACAGACCAAGACCGGCAACACCTTCTATGTCGTGATCGATTACGATGCGCCCATCAACGAGGAAGAGGAACAGTATCAGACCTATTTCCTCAACATGGTGGACGAGGCCGATCTGCTTGCCCTGTTGGATGAGGAAACGGCATCTTCGCTTACTACCTGTAACTGCGATACCCGCTGCGAGGCCGGAGCTGTAAACACCGAATGCCCTGTCTGCAAAACAAACATGAGCGAGTGTACCGGCGCTGTGCCTGAGCCGGAAGAGCCAGTCGAAGGTGAGGAAACCGAAATTCCCGAAGAGCCGGAAAGCTCTTCTCCGAACATCGCCCTGATCATCGGCATCATCGCTCTGGTCGGTATCGGCGGCGGTGCATATTACTACATCAAGTTCGTTCGCGGCAAGAAACAGAAGGACGAGGATCTGGACTTCTTTGATGACGAGGGCTACGAGGAAGAGCCGTATATCAACGAGGACGAAGAGCCTGTCATTTCGGACGATGAGGATGACGAGGACGAAGCCAAAGAAACGGAGGAAACGAATTGATCTTAGTGATTGCGGAAAAAGCGAGCGTTGGAACGGCTATCGGGAAGGTTTTGGGCACTTCTTCCCGAAAAGAAGGCTACCTTGAAGGAAACAACTACATCGTCTCATGGTGCGTTGGTCATCTTGTGGGGCTTGCGGACGCAAGCTCCTACGATGAGCGCTTTGCCAAATGGCGGTACAGCGATCTCCCCATCGTCCCGGATGAATGGCTGTTTGAAGTCCCGAGGACAAGCAGAAGCAGTTCAAAGTGCTGTGCGACCTCATGCTCGATAAGCGTGTGACCGAGCTTGTCTGCGCCACCGATGCAGGACGCGAGGGCGAGCTGATTTTCCGGTTGGTCTACAAGAAAGCCGGTTGCACGAAGCCTTTCAAACGCCTGTGGATCAGCTCGTTGGAAGACAGCGCAATCCGAGAGGCTTTGCCCATCTGCGAAGCAGCGGCGAGTATGACCGGCTCTACGAAGCCGCGCTTGCCCGTTCCAAGGCAGATTGGATTGTCGGCATCAACGGTACAAGGCTGTTCTCGACACTCTATCATAAGAAGCTGGTGGTCGGGCGCGTCCAAACGCCTACGCTGGCAATGCTGGTGGAGCGTGAAGGCAAAATTTCCACCTTCCACAAGGAGAAATACTTCAATGTCCATATCAGCAAAGACAACCTGACGGCGGATATGGAAAAGGTCAAAACCGAAGACGAGGCGAAGGCGATTGCGGCGGCTTGCGATAAAAAGCAAGCCGTCGTTTCCTATCTCAAGAAGGAGACGAAGACGGTCAACCCGTCAAAGCTCTATGATCTGACCACCTTGCAGCGGGAAGCCAACCGCTACTATGGCTTTACCGCCCAGCAGTCGCTCGATCTGGTGCAGTCCCTCTATGAGAAAAAAGCTGCTTTCCTATCCCCGAACGGACAGTCAGTTCATTACGGAGGATATGGAAAGCACCGCCCGTCAGGTGATCGGCATTGTCTCCCGCAAGCTGCCGCTCTTTGAGGGCATCGCCCATAAGCCGGACATCGGGCGAATTACCAACAACGCCAAGGTCACTGACCAT
>ENA-OPZM01000213-OPZM01000213.1-human-gut-metagenome-genome-assembly--contig:-NODE-213-length-24931-cov-7.149290_pt1 | contig 24931 bp, 31 predicted proteins | sample MGYA00242478_ERZ504493 | MGnify/ENA primary metagenome ERZ504493 (study PRJEB26092, sample SAMD00036227) | human gut metagenome | host: Homo sapiens | study: EMG produced TPA metagenomics assembly of... | reverse complement strand
AGCTTCCAGATCTCACCGCCGGGGCCGCGCCCGTAGCTGGGCGGGTCCATGATGATGCGTCGTAGGTGTTGCCGCGGCGTTTTCGCGGGCAACGAACTTGGCACAGTCGTCCACCAGCCAGCGGATTGGCCGGTCGGCAAGGCCGCTTGCCACGGCATTGTCCTTGCCCCACGCCACGATGCCCTTGGAGGCATCCACATGGCAGACGGTGGCACCTGCCGCCGCACAGGCCAGCGTGGCACCGCCGGTGTAGCCGAACAGGTTCAGCACCTTTACCGGGCGGCCTGCGGCACGGATTTTTTTGGCGTACCATGCCCAGTTGACAGCCTGCTCCGGGAACACGCCGGTGTGCTTGAAGCCGGTGGGGCTGACGATGAGGGTGAGCTTATCCTTGCCCTCGCCGCAGCTGATCTTCCACTTTTCGGGCAGACGGCGCTTGTACTCCCACTCGCCGCCGCTGATTGGAGCGGTGATAAACAGCATCTGCCTTTGCCCACAGCGGGCTTTGCTTGGGCGTTTTCCACACCACCTGCGGGTCCGGGCGGATGAGGATGGTCTCACCCCAGCGCTCCAGACGGTTGCCGTCGGTGGCATCCAGCAGTTCATAGTCTTTCCAGGTATCTGCAGGGCGCATAGCGTCCTCCCTTCTCTTTTATCCGTTTCTTACTGGCCCAGAATGCGCTTGTTGATCTTATCCACGATGCGGTCGGCGCAGCGGTGGATGGCGTCCAGATCCTGGCCCTCCACCATCACGCGGATCTTCGGCTCGGTGCCGGACACCCGCACCAGCACGCGGCCCATGCCCATGAGCTTCTGCTGCTCGTTCTCAATGAAACCGGCCAGCACCTCGTCCTCTTTGTATGCCTGCTTCTGGGCGGCGTTGGCGGTCACATTCACCAGCACCTGCGGATACTGGGCGTAGATGCCGTTCAGCTCGCTCATCTTCTTGCCGCTTTCAGCCAGCAGCTTGAGCAGCTTGCCGGCGGTCAGCTCACCGTCGCCGGTGGTGGCATGGTGCAGCAGGATGACATGGCCGCTCTGCTCGCCGCCGATGGCAAAGCCGTTCTCGCGCATGTTTTCCAGCACGTAGCGGTCGCCCACGGCGGTCTTTTCGGTGTTGATGCCCTGACTCTCCATATATTTGATGAAGCCCAGATTGGACATGACCGTAACCACGGCGGTGTCGCCGTCCAGACGGCCTTTTTCCTTCATGGTCATCGCCAGCAGGGCAATGATCTTGTCGCCGTCCATCTCCTGACCCTTTTCGTCGCAGCCAAGGCAGCGGTCGCATCGCCGTCAAAGGCAATGCCGCAGTCAAAACCGCCTTCCACCACAGCCTTTTCCAGATTTTCCAGATGGGTACTGCCCACACCCTTGTTGATGTTCTGGCCGTCAGGCTCAATGCCGATAAAGGTGCACTTTGCGCCCAGACGGGGGAACAGCTTCTGCGCCACGGCAGCCGAAGCGCCGTTTGCACAGTCGATGCAGATGTTCAGGCCGGTCAGGTCGCCGTGGATGGACTCATACAGGTGATCCACATAGTCCTGCAGGCCGTCATCGCGGCGGTACACACGGCCCACCTCGGCACCGGTCTTCAGCTCAATGCCCGCGCAATCGTTGTCGATGTAGGCTTCGATCTGGTTCTCCACCTCGTCCGGCAGCTTATAGCCGGTACCGGCAAAGATCTTGATGCCGTTGAACTCCATCGGATTGTGGGAGGCAGAGATCACGATGCCGGCATCGGCATTGTACTTGCCCACCAGATAGGCCACAGCGGGCGTTGGCAGAACGCCCAGACTTTCCACATCCGCACCCACGCTGCACAGACCGGCGGTCAGGGCTGCTTCCAGCATATCGCCGGACTGGCGGGTGTCCTTGCCGATCAGGATGCGCGGACGGTGGCCGGTGCTGCCGGTCAGCACCGCAGCAGCGCCGCGGCCGATCTTCATTGCCAGCTCACAGGTCAGGTCTGCGCCTGCAACACCGCGCACACCATCGGTTCCAAAATATTTTCCCATAATAATACCCCACTTTCTATAGAAAGAAGAACCCTCTCAGTCAATGCCTTGCGGCATTGCCAGCTCCCCCAAAAGGGGGAGCTTTTTGGCATCTTTTGGTTTTTCGCTCATGAAGCTCTCCCTTCGGGAGAGCTGGACGCGAAGCGGCCTGAGAGGGTCAGAACAAACTCTGCTGCCCGTTGTCCTCGGGCGCAGCGGCCTCCGGCGCTTTCAGGCCCAGATGTTCGTAGGCCAGCCGCGTTGCGCAGCGGCCCCGGGGCGTCCGGGTCAGAAAGCCCATCTGCATCAGATACGGCTCACACAGGTCTTCCAGCGTGACGGATTCCTCGCCGAGGGCCGCCGCCAGCGTTTCCAGACCCACCGGGCCGCCGTTGTACATTTCAATGATCGCACGCAGCATACTGCGGTCCAGTTCGTCCAGACCCAGTGCGTCCACGTCCATCCGCTTGAGGCCCATCAGGGCCACATCCCGGTCAATGATGCCGTCGCCCAGCACGGTAGCAAAGTCGCGGATGCGCTTCAAAAAGCGGTTTGCCACGCGGGGCGTGCCGCGGCTGCGCTTGGCCAGCTCGTAAGCACCTTCCGGCGTGATGGGCTGGTCGAGGATGCCTGCCGAGCGCTGGATGATCTTGCTCAGTTCATCCGGCTGTACAGCTCCAGCTTGAGCAGCACGCCAAAGCGGTCGCGCAGGGGGCCGGTGATCTGGCCCGCACGGGTGGTGGCACCCACCAGCGTGAACCGCGGCAGGTTGATGCGGATGCTCTGGGCGCTGGGGCCTTTGCCGATCATGATATCCAGCGCATAGTCTTCCAGCGCCGGATACAGCACCTCTTCCACCTGACGGGACAGGCGGTGGATCTCGTCGATGAACAGTACATCGCCCTCCTGCAGATTGGTGAGCAGGGCGGCAAGGTCGCCGGGCTTTTCAATGGCCGGGCCGCTGGTAATACGGATCTGTACGCCCATTTCGTTGGCAATGATGCCTGCCAGTGTGGTCTTGCCAAGCCCGGCGGGCCGTAGAGCAGGATGTGGTCCATCGGTTCGCCGCGCCGCTTGGCAGCTTCCAAGTAAATTTTCAGGTTCTGCTTGACCTTTTCCTGCCCGATATAGTCTTCCAGATGCTGCGGGCGGAGGTTGTTTTCCTCGCTGTCCGCCGCCGTCATGCCGGGCTGCATCATTTTTGCGCCGTACAGCGCAGTTTCGTCCTGCATTCTTTACCTCCTGCCTGCCATGCTGCGCAAGGCCAGTTTGATGATCTCTTCCACGGGCAATGCCGCGTCGATCTTGGAAACGGCAAGCGCTGCTTCGCTCTGGCTGTACCCCAGGGACACCAGCGCCGCAATGGCCTGACTGCTGCCCTGAGAAGCCTGTGTGTCGGCAAAAGCACCTGCCACATCCTCCAGCGAGATGCCGTCCACAAAGCCCTTGGCGACCTTATCCTTCAGCTCCAGCACGATGCGCTGTGCAAGCTTCGGCCCCACGCCGGAAGCCGCCTTGAACGCTTGTGGTCCCCCGCCGAGATCGCCAGTGCCACGCGTCCGGCTCCATCACACTCAGGATGGCAAGACCCACCTTAGGCCCCACGCCGGACACGGCGGTCAGCATCTCAAAGCAGGCCTGCTGCTCCTCGGTGGCAAAGCCGTAAAGGCTCACGTCGTTCTCGGTGACGCTCATCACGGTATAAATGGTGGCTTCCTTGCCCACGCCGGGCAAGGCCCCGGCCACGCTGGCCGGGCACTGGGCATAGTAGCCTACACCGCCGCAGCTGAGCACCACCGCGTTCATACTTTTTTTGACGATTTTTCCTGTCAGACAGTAGATCATTTAAAGCCCTCTCAGTTTCTGTGTCGGCCAATTTTCCTCTGTTCAGCTCGCCCTTCGGGAGAGCTCCGGTGCCGCGCCGCTGCAGGCGGACGGAACCGGTGAGAGGGTCAGATCGGCCCGGCCACACGGCGGACAAAGCGGTTGAGCTGGTTGCCGTTGGTGTGGCAGAAGGTGATGGCCATTGCCAGTGCATCGGCGGTATCGTCCGGCTTTGGCACGGCGGGCAGATGCAGCAACACGCGGGTCATCTCCTGCACCTGCTTTTTCACGGCCTTGCCGTAACCGGTAACAGCCTGCTTTACCTGCATGGGGGTGTACTCGTAGATGGGCAGGCCTGCCTGCGCTGCCGCCAGCAGGATCACGCCGCGGGCTTCTGCCACGCCGATGACCGTGGTCTGATTGTGCTGGTAGAACAGCTTTTCGATGGCAAGCACCTCGGGCCGGGTGCGCTCGATCACCTCTTTGATGCCTGCATACACCTCGTCCAGACGGCGCTCGAACGGCACGCCCGCGTCGGTGCACACCGCACCGAAATCCACCGGCGCAAACCGGTTGCCTGCGTAATCCACCACGCCCCAGCCCACGATGCGTAGCCGGGGTCGATGCCCAAAACTCTCATGCTGCAAATACCTTCCGATACTATTCCTATTATAACTTTATTATTATATCACAACAAAACAGTGTGAGCAACAGAAAACCTTTCGCCTGCCGCCGCCAAATGTGCGCTGGCGCGTAAAAAGGGCAGTCAGCGCCCCTGCCTTTAAAAAAAGTTTTACAATTTTTGAAAAAGCACTTGCTTTTTGGCAGAAGGTATGGTAATATAATCAAGCTGATTTCGGCAAAACAGAATATGGACGGTTAGCTCAGCTGGTAGAGCATCTGCTTGACGTGCAGGAGGTCACAGGTTCGAGTCCTGTACCGTCCACCAAACAGTTCGTACTCGAACCCGATTCTCTATGAGAAAGGGTTCGGGTACTTTTTTATTTACGGGAGGTTCGCGGTTGCGGAGTGTAACGAAGCAATGAAAGCCCCAGTGGGGCTTTCAAGCGACAGAACGGTCTTGCGCAGCAAGATGGAGGGCCTCGCCCCGACAAGTTCCTGCGGAGGCACTACTCAGAACGGTAAGCAAGAACGAGCAAAGGCAGGGTATCACCATGGCGGTGGTGCCCTGCCTTTTACGTTTGTCCCTCCTATATGCGTGTTTCGGGTCAATCGCTGCGTACGTCCGTACACAGCCCGTACGCACGTACGCAGGAAAATGAGCAAGTTCTGGCATATAGGGGTGGTCTTTCGGTTGGCAGTATGATATACTCGGCTCAACATAATAGTTGTAGACAAATGCAATTTTGAAAGTGTATCAATCGTATCTTAAATAAACGCACCATCTAAAAAGGAGGTCTTAGCTATGAAAAAAGCATCGAGCATTTGGGTTCGCAGAGGTGTTTTGATTCACCGCTTGCATGGTCAAGGGTTGGCATTAGCTCTCCTATTAAAGCAAAAGCCGATGTCTGCTCCGCAAATTTGCTCATCCCTTTTGGAAAAGGAAATTCACGTTGACCGAAAGAAGATTGGGAAACTTTTGGCAGACCTTGAATGGTGGGGAATTGTTTCTAACGAGAATGGTATATACAGCTGTCAGTGTGCTGCGTTGGATGGTTTCCAAGAGAACTATAATGAAAGCCAACTGATTGATTTGATTGGGCTGACTCAAAACACTGTAAATGGCCAGTCTTTTTACAGTTCTGTGCCTCCAATGAGTGTTAGTTCTCGTGGGCCTAGCGGGGCATGATTTTCGGATAGTAAACAGCAGGGTTTGGGGCAGGCACGCCCCAACAAGAAGCTGTCCCAAAGGGACACAACATTTTCAAGAATTGAAAATTTGCGGCCACGGGACGGTTCTTGCCCTCTGCAGTTTCCATCGGTGTTATAATCGCCGTCCTTGAAAATTCGCCGTATTTCCGTTATACTATAAGAAAAAGAGGTGATAGGATGTTTCTGCAATACTATGTGACCGAATCAACCACCAGAAACCGGGTCAACATTGAAATCAATGCAGCCACCAAAGCTGATTTGGATGCAACACGGAACGGCTGGCAGACAGTCTGGAACACAGATTTCATCCTTGACCCTCAAAAGGAAAAGTATGCAGCCAAAACCGAAGATGGTGAGATCATTGCGTTGGGAGCCTATTGTGTCCGGAAAGGAAGCGTTGCCGTTTACATTGCCTATATTGAGAGCCAGCCAGAAAGCAACCCAACTTTAGTAGAACACAAAAAATATTCCGGCATCGGCAAAGCTATGATTGCGTTCGGCATACAGCTTTCTATTGATGCAAGCTGCAATGGCGTCGTAGTGTTTGAAGCAAAGACTGATGATCTGGAACAGCACTATATCCGTGATTTTGGTGCAAGGCCAGTCGCATCTCTGTATCCGGATGGCCCGAAAACCTTTATGATTGCAGATGAAGCCGCGAAAAACATCTTTTCTTCTTACCTTTTCTGAAATTGAAGGAGGAAACCGTATGAAAGAGTATAACAAAGATTTGGATATCGTCTTTTCTCCAATGTCCGATGAAACGATGTCGTGGCTGGACGAATTGTTTTCAACATGCAAACGCTTCGGTGTGGATTATTACAACGCTTCCGAAAAAGACCGTGTCTTTGTGGAAGCTGTTGCTCGAAAGAACTATGGTTTGAAACAGGCATCTGCCAACGGAAAAGCCGCTTCTACCGTGGAGCCGTTCTTTGGGATTCACCGAGCGGTATAAGGTTTTCGGGTTCGCCTGCTGTGGAGAATGCTCCACCAAAACAACCCGACTCATTCGAGTCGGGTCTTTTTGTTTTGGTGGGCGGTACAGGACTCGAACAGCACGTGCCGAGCGCAGCGAAGGCAATCAAAGCCCCAGTGGGGCTTTGATTAGTGCGCGGTTCCCAACGCCTAGGAATGTCTACCAAGAAAGATGCCGCCAGACCATTCGGTCTGGGGACTTTTTTTCGTGGTGGATGGTACAGGACTCGAACAGCAGCGGAGGCGACCGCCGCCTGCGGCGGAAACAGGGAGCCGAGGCTGGGACAGCGTTCTGATTTTTCAAAGCCCTGCCAAGGGGCTGCGGAAAAATCAGCAAACGCAACCCGTACAGGTGCCAGCCGTCAGATTCCGTCAAGGTTCCCAACGCCTAGGAATGTCTACCAAGAAAGATGCCGCCAGACCATTCGGTCTGGGGACTTTTTTTCGTGGTGGATGGTACAGGGCGAGAGCCGGAACGAGCAAAGGCAGGGTATCACTATGGTAGTGGTATCCTGCCTTTTGCTTTGATATGTTTTATCAGTAGATCACAGCATCCGTTGCAGTATAGCCTTCGAGAGAATTCTCCTTGACCTGAATACAAATATAAGTGATCTCAGAATTGCTTGCAGCAAAGAACTGACGTTTTGCCACGGGAGAAATCTTCAGCCAGTCGCCTGCTGCAAGGCTGATTTCTTCGCCATCGATAACGACCTTGCCTTTGCCGGAAAGAACACCGTAGATTTCCTCATTTGCCTTGTGGGAGTGAACAAATGGAACATTTGCTCCCGCAGGAAGCGTATTCAGGCTGATCTCCGCACCAGTCAGGGCGAGCTTTTCATGAAGCTCCGTCCGATTTTCTTTTCCAACTGTCATTTTTGTGTAGCTTGCCATTGTAAGCACCTCCAATTTGATTCGCAATCTTTCATTGCCTGAGCTAAGTATAGGAGCTTACACATTCAAAAACAAGTACGCACCTTTTTGTAACTGTACACTCAAAAATGAATGTGCTATACTATACACAGAGGTGACTGATATGCGTACAAAAGAAGAACTGCCGGAATGTCCGGTTGCAACAGCAGTATCCCTGATTGGCGGAAAATGGAAACTCTTGCTCCTGCGCAATCTGAAAGAGCGTCCATGGAGATTCAATGAGTTGCAAAGAAGCATCGACGGGATCTCGCAGAAAGTTTTGACCGAGAGCTTAAGACAGATGATTGATGATGGACTTGCCTACCGCCGTGATTATCACGAGAATCCTCCCAAAGTAGAATATGGGTTGACCGATCTCGGAACGGAAATGTTACCAATTGTCAATGCACTTGCAGACTTTGGCAATTACTATAAATCCGTCGTTGATCGGTCATGATCGATATTATGAAGCAGAGTTTGGGGCTCCGCACGCCCCAACAAGAGCGCTTCGGAAACTCACAAGAGTTGAAGAGTTTTGGTGGGCGGTACAGGACTCGAACAGCACAGCCACGCCGCAGGCGGGGCAGCAGAACGGTCCTGCGCCAGCAAATAGCACAAAACCCGGAACCTTTTCAGGGCCAATGGCTCAAAAAGGGTTCCGGGTTTCTGATTTTGCGCTATTCCTTTGTGCAAGCTGCTATCGCATTTTTATTTTGCAACAGCCCCTCTTTTTTATTTCCGGAGATTTTATTTTCGGGTATAGGCTTCCATGCCGTGCTCGGCGGGGTCGTAATATTCCATCAGGGTGATGTAGTTTTCCGGGTAGTGGCAGAATGCCGCACGCAGAACGCTGTCTGCCGGGCTGTTCACGCTCATCAGGCTGAGGATGTAGTACACCAGCATCCGCAGCACATCGCTCTCCACCTCGTAGCACAGACCCACCGCCAGCACCGGCACCACCACCTGCTGCGCCCGCAGCGGCACGATGGCCCCCACCTGCTCCAGAATGGGTCTGCTCATGGCCGAAGCGTCATCACGCAGCGCAGCACCTTCGTCCACGACATTTTACGGATGTTCTCCATGCTGCGCAGCCGTTCCATCACAGCTTCATCGTCCAGGATCACGCCCTCGGCTGCCTCTTTCTCCGAGAGGGTAAAGGCACACTGCAGCATATCCATAAAGGCAGCTTCATATTTTTCGTGGTAATTTGCGGCGCTTTTGCAGAACGCCAGAGCCGCCGCGATCACCGAATCCACATCTTCCTTTGTGGCCAGCTGGTCGAACCGCAGCGGCACGCCGCCCATCCGGCTCTCGATGATGCTCAGATCATCCAGCTCGTTCTGGTACGCCGTGGAGGGCAGAAAGCGGTCGTTTCCGTTGCGGTGGTAGCCCCACTCTTCCGGCATCACACGGGCCACGATATCGCCGCTGGAAATGATGTTGAAGATATTGCTTACATCCCAATCCGTTTTCAGTCCGCCGTCTGCCGTGTGGTCGTTGTCGTAGTCCGCCTGCAGATCCGGGCGGTCTGCTGCCGTCAGTGCCGCCGGTGCGGCAAAGGTGTAAACAAAGGTATTTTCCTGCGCGATCTGCGGCAGCTGCTGCCGGATGCGCGCCGCCGTCAGGTTTGCCACAGCCGCGCCGCGGCTGTAGCCGCCCAGCCAGAGCTTGATGGTGCCCAGCGTTCCCGCTGCAGCCTCGGCTTTTTTCAGGTAGTCCTGCAGATCCTCAAAAAAATGCTCTGCTGCTGTCACAAAGCCATAGTGCCCGCCGCCTTCGCCCACATGCAGGTTGCTGGCCCACTCGGCGCCATAGCCGACACCGCGCAGCATGGCTGCAATAATGGTGGTGCGCTGGCCATCCTGTACCAGTGTTTTCTGCGCAAAAGCACAGCCCGCGGTATCCACCGGGGTGTTCAGGCTGCACTGGTAGCCCGCATAGACCGCATTGGCAAAGCCAAGCTTCTGGTAGGCATCCGCAATGCTGTCCTCACGGCCCGCTTCACCCTCCACCCAGTAAAGCGCATCGCTCTGGTAGGTGTTGCCGCTTGCCGCCACAAGGCCCAGCGTTGCCAGTGCCAGCTTGTGGCTGTACTGCAGCGCCGTGTTCTCAAAAAAGGCATCTGTATAATAAAAATCGTGGGAGAGATCTGTTTCGCTGTGGTCGCTGCGGAAGGCAAAGGAGTAGTAATCCTCCGGCACCGCACTGCCCACCACAGCCTGTGCGTCCTGCGGCAGCAAAGCCTCTGCCGCCGCGTGCGGGGCCAGCACGCCTGCCACGGCAGCTGCTGCCGCCTTGCAAAAGGCACGTCGTTTTATGGTCTTCATCTTTCTGCTCCAATCAAGGCTTCTGCATAAAACCAGCCTGTTTTTCTAAGTATAGCGGATTTTGCACGCTGATACAATCGCTCTTTCTTAATAAAAAAACAGTCCATGCTCCACACACAGACTGTTTTATGGTATAGTATAAAGGTGTCCGGCTCATCTCAGCTCGATCTGCCTGCAGTAGTCCACGATGTGGTGGAACATCTGTTCCACTGCCGGGGCCATTGCGGCGGGGCGCTGCACAGCCAGGCCCACCACACGGTCTTCCTCTGGCTCGATGGGATAGATCTTGATCGCAGCCTTGCAGTCGCGCAGCAGCATCTGCGGCATGATGGAAATGCCCAGACCTGCTTCCACCATGGCGATGTTGGACTGGTCGTCGATGACATGGCAGCGGCGCTCGGTGCCGATCTTATATTTTTTCAGGAACTGGCGCATCTCAGCATCGGTGGCATCGCACTGCACAACGAAGCTTTGGCCGTTCATCAGGGCGGGAGTCATCACGCCGTTTTCCGGTTCGGGCCAGTCCTGCGGCACGATGCACAGCAGCGGCTCGCGGAACAGCTCGGTGAGGTTGAACTCTTCACGGCAGGTGGAGGAAAGGAACGCGATATCCACCTGACCGGTTCGCAGCCATTCCTTCACATCGTCGTAGGTGCCCTGATACACCTCGATCTCGATCTGCGGGTAGTGGGTCATAAAGCTTTTGAGCAGGCCCGGCAGCAGCGAAGCACACACCGAGTTGAATACGCCCAGCTTCACCTTGCCCTTTTCCAGGCCGTTCAGGCGGGCGATGCTCTGCTTGAGGGCCTCGTCGCTGTTGAGCACATCGCGAATAGAGGGGTACAGGGATGCGCCGTAGCTGGTCATGGATACGCCGTTTTTGCCGCGGTTGAACAGAGCAAAGCCCAGCTCCTCCTCCATTACGGCAATGGCGTGACTGATGGCCGATGGGGTCAGGTGCAGCTGCTGTGCCGCCTTGTTGAAGCTGCCCTGCCGGGCCACGGCATCAAAAATCTCGTAGGAAAAAAGCGTCATGCCCAAAGCCTCCTTCCGTTTTTACTGGTTCGGAGACGCCCGATTCTCTGTGAATCTTTTCATCTTTCATTTGAGATAGTTCAATTATCTTCTTGATTGTACTATCCCGCGCCTTTTCTGTCAAGCATTTTTGCCCGATTTATGCGCCTTTCCGGCGTATTTTGTCAAAGATGACGCAGGAGCCTGCCAGCCTGCGCCGTATCATTAAAAAAGCACAAAAAGTAGATTTTTTTCAAGTGAGGGATTCCTTATGACCGAGACTGCCAAAGCCCCTGTCCGCTGTGGACTCAGCGGCACAGCGCTCAAATACATCGCCTGCATCACCATGCTCATTGATCACATCGGCGCTTCCTGCATCGAAGCCGGTATCCTGCTGCCGGCCCTCGCCGCCGGTGCTGCCAGCTGCGGTGGCATCCCGGTCAGCACCCTGCTGGCGGCAGACCGTGTGCTGCGGTATATCGGGCGGCTGGCCTTTCCCATCTTCTGCTTTCTGGCCGTGGAGGGCTTTCTGCACACCCACGATGTAAAAAAATACGTCCGGCGGCTTCTGCGGTTCGGCCTTCTGAGCGAGGTGCCTTTTGACCTTGCCTTTTTCCGCACACCGTTCGCCCCGCAGCACCAGAACGTTTACTGGACGCTGGCGCTGGGCGTGCTGGCTATGGCAGGACTCAAGCGCTTTGAAAAGGAAAACGGCCTGCCCGGCTGGCAGGGGCTTGTGTGGGCGGGCGGCTGCGCCGCGCTGGCGCTGGCTGCCAACACCGACTACCACGCCATCGGCGTGCTCATCATCTGCACCCTGTACCTGACCCGCGCAGACCGCAAGCGGCAGTGCCTTGCAGGTGCGCTGCTGTTTTTGTTCGAGCTGACCGCGCCGCTGGCCTTTGTGCTGGTCTGGTTCTACAACGGGCAGCGCGGCGCGTGCAGTCCGCTGCAGAAAAAAGCCTTTTACTGGTTCTACCCGGTGCACCTGCTGGTTCTAGCAGGTATCACGAACCTTATGCTATAACAGCAGAAAGCCCGCCGTCCAAAGACAGCGGGCTTTTTTACAGCTTCTCACATCGGGAACATCGCACCGGTCAGCAGCAGCATGGCAGGCACTGTGACCAGCATACACACGGTGGAGTGGGCCACCGCCTGACTGGCAAGGGTCGCCTCGATGCCGGTCTGCTTGGCCAGCACAGCGGCAAGGCTGCCGGCCGGGCAGCATGCAATGATGGACAGGCCGGTGCGCAGCACATTGTCCAGCGGCAGCAGCCACAGCAGCAGCATGAACAGCAGCGGGAACAGGATGCCGCGCAGCAGGGTGACCCGGTACAGGAAACCGGTGTGCAGCAGCGCACGGATGTCGCTGTCTGCCAGCAGCACACCTACGATCATGAGCGCCAGCGGGGTGGTGCAGCCGCCCACCGCACTGCAGAACTGCTGCACCGGTGCGGGCAGGTGCCAGCCGGTGGCCAGCAGCACCAGCATAGCCACTGTGGCAATGTTGGTGGGGGTGATGAAGGTCTTGAGCCGGATCTTCTCGCCGGGGCGGAACAGGCACACCACATAGGTAAAGAACCATACATTATAAGAGGCCATGGCCATGCCTGCAAACACGGTGCCGCGCGCGGTGCCCAGCAGGGCGCTGCACAGCGGCAGGCCGATGAAGCCGCAGTTGGGCATAGCCGCCGTGCCCACCAGCACCGCATACTTGCCCGGCGTGTCGTGGTGCAGCCAGCTGCTCAACCGGCACAGGCCGGTGGTCGCCACAAACAGTGCCAGCAGCAGCACGAACAGCACCCCTGCCTGAGTGAGCAGCTCCGGCTCACCGTCCACGGCTGCACCAGCCAGCATGGTGCAGGGCAGCAGAAGCTTCATGATAAAATCCGACAAAAACTTGCTGTCACGATCCTTGATGATGCCGCTGCGTGCACCTACATAACCCAGCAGCACTTCCAGGAAGATCACCGTGATCTGACCTGCCAAAACGCCAAACGCCATTGGTTCCTCCTCTTTGTTCCACAAGCCGCATTTTTCCTTTACAAAGGAAAAAGCCCATTGATTTCAACGAATCAACGAGCTTTTTCTTGGCGGAGTAGGAGGGATTTGAACCCTCGCGCCGTTGTTTAGACGACCTACGCCCTTAGCAGGGGCGCCTCTTCGACCTCTTGAGTACTACTCCAGAGCAAAGTGTGTTACACTTATTCAATAAAAAATGGCGGAGAGAGTGGGATTCGAACCCACGGTACGTTGCGTACGGCAGTTTTCAAGACTGCTTCCTTAAACCACTCGGACATCTCTCCTTGTGGACATCCGCCTTACGCCGTGTCGAATGCCTATTTAATTTACCAGATTTGCACGCCGGTGTCAAGCCTTTGGGGCAATTTTTTTCTTTCAGCCCTTAAAAACAAAATTTACCACAACCTTTTTGGGTCTCGGCCTGTTTCAGGTCTTTACAAGTACACCTTTTTGTTGTATAATAAACACAAGAAAATTTCCTCTCGGTGTAAAGGAGAAATATACCATGTCGTTTTCAGAACTTTTGAAGCAGTGCCGCAAAAAGCAGGGCATCAGCCAGGCTGAGCTGGCTTCCAAACTGGGCGTGACACAGCAGGCTGTCGGCAAATGGGAAAGCGGCAAGTCCTCTCCCGATCCGTCTACCGTGGCCCGCATTGCCGAGCTTTTGAACACCACAGCAGATTATCTGCTGGGCCTGTACCGCCCGGTAAGCAATGTTTCCGCCCCGGAAGAGCGGTTCTTTGGCAGCTATTCTGAAAGCCTGATCCCGGTGATCGGCACGGTAAAGGCCGGTTACGGTGCCCTCGCCTTTGAGGAGGACTACGGTCAGGAGTATGCCCGTGTGAAGGACCCCTCCAACTATTTTTATCTGGTGGTGCGCGGCGACAGCATGGAGCCCCGCATTCAGGACGGCGACCTTGCCCTTGTGCACAAGCAGGACACACTGGAAAACGGCGACCTTGGCGTGCTGATCTACGGCGATGAGGGCGAGGGCACCCTGAAGCGCTATATCCAGCGCGGCAACTGCGTGGTGCTGCAGCCTTCAACCCGGCCTACAGCGAAATGGTCATCAAGGGTGAGGACCTGAACCATCTGCACATCGCCGGCCGCGTGGTGGAGACCAAGGCGAAGTGGTAATAACTCCTTCCGTCTGCTCACGCTGTTCGCAGCCACCTCCCTCATGGAGGGAGGCCTTGGCAAAACCGGAAACTTTCCCGTACTGCCAAAGGCTCCTCCTCCGGGGGAGCTGGCACGGCGGCAGCCGTGACTGAAGGAGTTCGGCACAAATTGATGTAAAGCCATCTGCAATTTTGCGCATGGCTTTATTTTTTGACCCTTTTTCCCACTTTGGAGGTGTATTCTGCATGGAACAGACCCTGATGGACAAGCTTACCATTCTGGCCGACAGCGCCAAATATGATGTTGCCTGCACCTCCAGCGGCGCATCCCGCACCGCGCGGGCAGGCGTTCTTGGCAGCTGCTATGCACCGGGCTGCTGCCACGCCTTTACCGCCGACGGCCGCTGCGTAAGCCTTTTAAAGGTGCTCATGACCAACTGCTGTGCCTTCGACTGCAGCTATTGCGTCAACCGCAAGTCCAACGATATCCCCCGTGCCACCTTCACGCCCCGGGAATTGGCTGAGCTGACTGTGGAGTTTTACCGCCGCAACTACATTGAAGGGTTGTTCCTTTCCAGCGCGGTGCTGGGCACGCCGGACTACACCACCGAACGGATGCTGGCCGCCCTGCGGCTGCTGCGGGGCGAATACCGCTTTGGGGGCTACATCCACGCCAAGGCCATCCCCGGCACCAGCCGGAACTGTTGCAGCAGTTGGGATATCTGGCCGACCGCCTGAGCGTGAATGTGGAGCTGCCCAGTGAGCAGAGCCTGAACCTGCTGGCCCCGGACAAAGGGCGGCACTCCATTTTCCGGCCCATGAAGCAGATTGCAGTTTCCGGCGCGCAGAGCAAACAGGAGCTGACCGTCTACCGCCATGCGCCAAAGTTCGCACCCGCCGGGCAGAGCACCCAGATGATCGTAGGTGCTTCGCCGGAGACAGACTACCACATTTTAAAGCTCACTGAGGGCATGTACCAGAAGTACAGTCTGAAACGGGTGTTCTACTCCGCCTACATCCCGGTAGCCGAGGACACCCGCCTGCCTGCGCTGGACACCAAACCCCCGCTTTTGCGGGAGCACCGGCTGTATCAGGCCGACTGGCTGCTGCGGTTTTACCAGTTCAAGGCAGACGAAATTCTGGATGAAGCCAACCAGAGCTTCAACCCCTACCTCGACCCAAAATGCAACTGGGCCGTGCAGCACTACGGGCTTTTTCCGGTAGATGTGAACCGCGCGCCCTTTGAAATGTTGCTGCGTGTGCCGGGCATCGGCCCCAAAAGCGCCCGGCGCATCTGGCACGCGCGCAAGCTTTCCAGCCTTGGGTTGGACGAGCTGAAGCGCATGGGCGTGGTGCTCAAGCGGGCACAGTATTTCATCACCTGCAAGGGTTTTGCGGGTGCGCACCGGGCCGCGGCACCGCCGGGCGGGAGCGCATCACGCAGGCGCTCATCGACCCCAACGTGTTCGGCGGCAGCTGCGAACAGCTCAGTCTGTTCACGCCGCCTGCGGTGGACGATCTGATCACGCAGGGCGTGGCACCGCGCGCAGCCATGCGCATGGTGCGGGAGGAGGCGGTGCAATGTCTGGCGAAGGCGCTGTAAATGTTCAAGTTCAGAAAACCCGCAGGCTCCACGATGCGGATGTGGTGTACCTCTACGACAGCAGCTTTGAGGGCTTTCTGTGCTGCGTATTCGAGAGCTTTGCCCAGCACGAGATCCCCTTTGCGGTGTGGACACCCCAGCGGGAAACTTCCACCCTGTACCCGGTCAAGGACATCCCCACCGACCACGCCAAGGCTCAGCGGGTGTTTGCCAGCTTTGGCAGAAAGCTTGGCCCCGAGACAGAGTACCTCGTCAGCCGGGATTTCCTCTCCGGGCGGGAGGACAAAGAGCTACTGCTCATCCGCTTTCTGCATCTGGCCTTCGCCCTCGGCCCCGGCACCGTGAAGCGCACCGGTCACCCGGACGTGGCCCCGCTGTATGAGATGAAGAAAAGCCTTGACTGGGAAGTGGACAAGTTTCAGGGCTTTGTGCGGTTTGAGGAGCACGACGGGATGCTGGGCGCCGTCATCCACCCCAAAAACTACATCCTGCCGCTGCTGCGGCCTCACTTTTGCGGGCGCTTCCCGGAAGAAAACTTTATGATTTACGATGCGGTGCATCAGGCTGTGCTGCTGCAGGAGGACCACAAGGCCCGGCTGCTGGAGCTGGCCGCGCCGCTGGAGCTGCCGCCGCCCAGCGAGCGGGAGCAGCAGTTTCAGGCATTGTGGAAGCAGTTCTACCAGACGCTGGAGATCAAGGCCCGCCACAACGAAAAATGCCGCATGACCCACTGCCCCAAGCGCTTTTGGGCCGATATGGTGGAGATGAAAGATGAATTTTAACAAAAACGTTGCATCTGCGGCGTTGCAACCCCCAAAACCTATGGTATACTATAAGAGATATCCGGCAGGCCTTCTGCCGAACACTCCCGCACTGCTGCGGGGCAACACAAAAGGAGTATTGTAGCGTTATGGTTCGCATTACTATGGAAGACGGCGGCATCATCGATATCGAGCTGAACGAAGAAGCCGCTCCTATCACCTGTGAGAATTTCAAGAAGCTGGTCAGCGAGGGCTTTTACAACGGCCTGACCTTCCACCGCGTGATTCCCGGCTTTATGATCCAGGGCGGCTGCCCGCTGGGCAACGGCACCGGCGGCCCCGGCTGGAACATCAAGGGCGAGTTTGCTGCAAACGGCGTGAACAATCCGCTCAAGCACACCCGCGGCGTGATCAGCATGCACGCGCCATGAACCCAACAGCGCCGGCAGCCAGTTCTTCATCATGCATCAGGATGCACCTCATCTGGACGGCCAGTACGCTGCCTTTGGCAAGGTGGTTGCAGGCATGGATGTTGTGGATAAGATCGCAGCTGTCCGCACCGACTGGAACGATAAGCCCACCACCCGGTCAAGATGAAGACCGTGGAGCTCATTGAGGGCTGAATTTCAAACCTAAAAAATCCCGACACCTTGCGGTGCCGGGATTTTTTGTTTTTGTTGATGCTTGTTTTTAGCAGCCTTCCTTTTCGGCCAGCTTGCGGCCCATGAGCACGCCCATGACCGAAGCCATCATCAGGCCGCGGGTCCAGCCGGAGGAGTCGCCCAGACAGTGCAGGCCCTTGATGTTGGTGTCAAGGTTCTCATCCATCTTCACCTTGTTGGAGTAGAACTTCAGCTCCGGGCTGTACAGCAGGGTCTCGTTGGCGGCAAAGCCGGGCACCACCATATCCAGCATCTTGATGAACTCAATGATGTTGGTCATGGCGCGGTAGGGCATGGCGGCGGTAATGTCGCCTGCCACGGCATCCTTCAGGGTGGGCTTCACGTTGGACTGGGCCAGTTCCTTCTGCCAGGTGCGCTTGCCGTCCAGAATGTCGCCGTAGCGCTGCACCATGATGTGGCCTGCGCCCAGCATGTTGGTCAGCTCGCCCACCTTCTGTGCGTAGGCAATGGCTGGTTGAACGGCTCGGTAAAGTTGTGGGAGACCAGAATCGCAAGGTTGGTGTTCTCGCTCTTTTTCTCCTTGAAGCTGTGGCCGTTGACCACGGCAAGGTCGTTGTCGTAGTTTTCCTGCGCCACAAAGCCGCCGGGGTTCTGGCAGAAGGTGCGCACCTTGTTCTTCCAGGGCTTAGGGTAGCCAATGAGCTTGGACTCATACAGCACCTTGTTCACCTTTTCCATGACCTCGTTGCGGCACTCCACGCGCACACCGATGTCCACGGTGCCGGGCTTATGGGCAATGTGGTGCTCGGCGCAGATCTTTTCCAGCCAGTCCGCACCGCGGCGGCCGGTGCCAATGACCACGGTATCCGCATACACAGGCCGGACCTGATCGCCGTCCTTCAGCAGTACGCCCTTGCACTCCTCATTCTCAAGGATGATGTTCTCGCACTCAGTATTGAACAGCATCTCCACGCCATTGTCGGCCAGATAGTTCTGGATGGCCAGATACAGCTGCTGCGCCTTCTCTGTGCCAGATGGCGGATCGGGCAGTCCACCAGCTTCAGGCCGGCATGGATGGCGTTCTTGCGGATCTCCTTGATCTCCTCGCCGGTGTAGATGCCCTCCACATGGGGATCTGCGCCGAACTCAAGATAGATCTTGTCGGTGTAGTCGATAAGCTTCTGTGCAAACTCCTCTCCGATCAGGGTGGGCAGGTCGCCGCCCACCTCATAGGAGAGGCTCAGCTTGCCATCCGAGAAGGCACCTGCACCGGAAAAGCCGGTGGTGATGGCGCAGGTGGGGCGGCAGTTGACGCAGTGGCCCACTTCGGCTTTGGGGCAGTGGCGCTTTTCCACGGGCTTGCCCTTTTCCACCAGCAGCATCTTCTTTTTGCTGCCGTGGCGCAGCAGCTCCACAGCGGTAAAAATGCCAGCCGGGCCGGCACCGACAATGATCAGATCATACTTTTCCATTTCTCTTTTATCCTTTGCTTAGTCGTTAGTATAAAACCCTCTCAGTCAACGCCTGACGGCGTTGCCAGCTCCCCCGAGGGGGGAGCTTTTTCCTGCGGAAGAAAGGGTACACCTTCTTCACAGTATGAGGAAAACGTCATCAAAACAGCGCATTAAGCTCGCCCTTCGGGAGAGCTGGCGCGGAGCGCCTGAGAGGGTTTATTTCTCGTTCTCCTGTTCACAGTGGCGCTCTCGTCCACCTCATCCAGCTCCACAGCGCTGGCCTCGGCATCGGTGCGGGTCACATCCGGGGCGACTACGCCGTCGCCGTTCAGGTCTTCACCGGTCAGGGACTCCAGCATGGACTGAGTCTCCGGGTGCAGCTTGGCAAAACGGCGCACGGCCAGCACCGTGTACAGGGCGCTGAGCAGGTTGATGGAACCCTCCACGATCAGGATGATGCCAATGGCCATGACCAGCGTTTCCATGGTGCCGAAGGGGTTCAGGATCATGATAACGCCCAGCACCACGCTGAGCACCGGCAGCAGCAGAAAGCTCTTCCAGCTGGAATAGCCGCAGCGGCGCAGGTCCAGTGCGTTCTGCACACGACTGATGCTGTCAAAGATCACGAACAGGCCGAACACGATGGGCAGGATACTCACCACGATGTCGCTGCGCAGGATCAGGAACGCACCCAATGCCAGACAGATGATGCCGGAGATCAGGGTGAGCTGGCTCTGGAACACACCGCGTTCCACCACAAAATAGCGGATGAGCTGCACCGCCGCGCAGGCCAGCACCACAGCGCCCAGCGCATAGCACACGATGTTCAGGGCCGTGGTGGGCTTCATGAGCAGAAAAACGCCCAGACCCAGATACAGCGCACTCATGAGCACCAGATTCCATTTGAGCTTTTTTACCATAGAGATCACGTTCCTTTCCTTTGCAGGGACAGTTTTTCACGCCCTCATTCGGCAGGGGAATACATGGGGGCAATGATGTTTTTGTTGATGCGGGCGTAGAAGCCAAGGCTCAGCAGGACACTGACGATCTCAGCGATGAGGAAGGCCCACCAGACATTGTTGACATTGCCGGTCTGTGCCAGCAGCCATGCGGCCGGCAGCAGCACGAACAGCTGACGGCAGACCGAAACGATCAGGCTGAACACACCGTTGCCCAGTGCCTGAAACACCGAGCTGAGCACGATGCTGGCACCCGCCAGCAGGAAGTGCAGGCAGATGATGCGCATGGCCGGGATGCCAATGGCCAGCATGGCATCACTGGCCGCAAAGATGCCCAGCACCTTATCCGGTGCGAACTGGAAGATGCAGAAACCAATGAGCATGATGCACTCGGCATAGCAGACTGCCAGCTTGATGGTTTTTTTCACGCGGTCCGGTCTGCGGGCACCGTAGTTGTAGCTGATGATGGGCACCATGCCGTTGTTCAAGCCAAAGATGGGCATGAACACGAAGCTCTGCAGCTTGAAGTACACACCGAACACCGCCACCGCCGTGGCCGAGAAGCTCATGAGGATCAGGTTCATGCCAAAGGTCATCAGGCTGCCCACGCACTGCATGGCAATGCTGGGCAGGCCCACCGTGTAGATGCGGCCAATGGCCTTGGCACTGGGGCGGAAGCCCTTGAAGCTGATCTGGATATCTGGGTTTTTGTTCAGGTTGAAGAACAGGGTCATGCCTGCGCCGCAGAACTGGCCGATGACCGTTGCCACAGCTGCGCCGGTGGTACCACTGAGGGCCTCACCGCAGTAGCCAAAGATGAAAATGGGGTCCAGAATGATGTTCACCACGGCACCCACCAGCTGACTGATCATGCTCAGGTAGGTGCGGCCGGTAGCGGCCAGCAGCTTTTCGCCCATGGTCTGGGTGAAAAGGCCCAGACTGAAGATGCAGCACACCGAAAGATACTGGATGCCCTGCTGCGCAATAGCCGCATCACTGGTCTGTGCATAAAAATAGGGCTTCATGCAGGTAAGGCCAATGACGAGGAACACCACGAAGCTGCACAGCGAAAGAAAGATGCCGTTTTTCGCCGTGGCATTGGCGCGGCTCTGGTTCTTTTCGCCCAGACTTTTGGACAGCATGGCGTTCACGCCTACGCCGGTGCCCACGCCCACAGCGATCATCACATTCTGCAGCGAGAAGGCGAGGGACACAGCGGTGAGGGCGCTTTCACTCACATGGGACACGAACACCGAGTCCACCACGTTGTAAAGCGCCTGCACCAGCATGGAGATCATCATGGCACGCTCAGCTTGACCAGCAGAGGGTTGATCTCCATGGTGCCCATAATGTTTTCCCGCGTTTGGGCGGGAGAGGTTTGGGGTTGCTTTGTTTCCACGTTTGCTCCTTTTGATGTTGAGGTTACAGGGAATATGGCAAGGCTGCTGCCGAATAACTCCTTCCGTCATCGCTGCGCGATGCCACCGCTCCCCTTTTTGTCACTTGCGTGACATCTTCCCCCGGCCGGGGGAAGTCTTTCTCAATGAGGGAGGCATTGGCAAAATCAGAAACTCCATCATACTGCCAAAGGCTCCCTCTCCGAGGGAGCTGGCACGGCGGGAGCCGTGACTGAAGGAGTAAAACAGTCGCCGTTGCCCGAAACGTGGGCAGGGTGCAAAAGCACCTACCCACGAATCATCGTTGTTTTATTTTGAAGTGCCCGGGCGGTCAGCAAGGTTCTTCTCCTTGGCGGCGGCTGCGTCCAGGATCATCTTCACGCAGGTCTCGCGGCCCAGAGCAGCTTGATGGCCAGATCATAGTTGTGGGCATCACCCCAGCGGTTCTGGGTGTAGTAGTTGTAGTAGGCAGAACGGTTGCGGTCGGTCTTTTCCACCTCGTCCTTGATGCCCTTTTCGTCCTTGGCCTTGACCAGAGGATTGGTCTTTGCGTATTCCAGCCGCCACTCCTTGGGGGCGTACACGAACACGCGCAGCACATCCTTGCGCTCACGCAGCACATAGTCGCCGCAGCGGCCCAGGATCACGCAGGGGCCTTCCTCGGCCAGCTGCTTGATGATGCGGCTCTGAAGAATGAACACCTGATCGCCCAGCGGCAGCTCATTGCCCATGGTGTACAGACTGTACAGCAGGCTGTGAGTATGCCGTTTTTCACTGGCGGCAACAGCTTCTTCCGAAAGACCGGAGTGCTTTGCTGCCATGGTGATCAGCTCTTTGTCGTAAAGCTTGATGCCCAGCGCATTTGCCACATCTTCAGCGATGTAGCGGCCGCCCGTGCAGTATTCACGTCCCAAAGTGATGATCGTCTTTGCCATAATGTGTTCCTCCTATGTCTTGATCTATAGCCAAAGGCTTTGGGTCGGGCCGGTCATTCCGCCGGCTTTTCCTGTGCCTGGGAAACAGGTTGCTCCGGCGTGGGGCGCGGCTTTGGCAGCCGCACCTCCGCCACGCGCATGGCACCGGTCTGGTCCACTGCATACACGCTGCAGCGGCAGCCTGCGGCCATGATCTTTTCCGGGAAGCGGATGCCTCCCTCCGGCGTGCGCTCCATCCGGCAGAAGCTGCGGTGGGCGGTGGTGGCGTGGGCCACACCGTCGTGGCACGCACAGGCCACCCAGCCGGAAAAGCCTTCCGGCAGCGGGTCCTTCACGCCGCGCTGCTCAAAATAATAAACGTCTGCCGTCTCGCCGGGCACCAGCTCGCAGCGCATCCGCAGCGGACGGTTGGCGGCAACATCGCGGGGTTTTGCCCGCAGGGCGATGGCGCGCCCGGTAAAGTAACGCATAAAGTCCACCAGCGCCATGGTGCAGTTCACTGCGCCGTTGGAATCTGCGGTGGGGTCGTTCAGCAGCACATAATCTGCCATTACGGCATCGTCGTGGCCAAAGCCGCGCAGGCCCATCCAGACCCGCACCGGGTCCCGCTGGCCGCGGATGCGCCGCTCCACCTGCACTGCTACACAGCAGTCATCGTGGATCTGGGCACGCAGGTCGGCAAGGTCCATCCATGCCTGCCAGCAGGGGTAGCCGCAGCAGCCGGCGGCAGCAGCCGCAAAGGCCGCATTGGCGGTGGTGCTGTGGGCCATGTCCTCCATCACATAAGCCACTTCTTCGGGCAGGACATCCTCGCCCCAGCAGTTCATCAGTGCCGCCATGACCAGCGGCAGGTCCATGGTGCGGCCAAAGCTGGGGTCGTGGGCGGAAAGGCAGTATTCCGGCAGATAGAGCTGCCGGTTCAGCGGGTGGCCGTTGTGCTTCTCCCACGCCAGCGGCCGCACTGCCGCGGCCAGCAGGCGCACTGCGGGCGAGACCTTGTCATCGTTGGTGGAAAGGTTCACCTGCAGCTGCACGCCGGTGCCGCCGCCGGGCGTTGCCACGGTCACGGTATCGCCCATGAGGAAGATCATGCCGTCGTCACTCTGGGAATTGCAGCTGCAGCGGGGGTAGCCCGGTGCCCACTTGCCAAAGCTCATCCAACCGGTCCAGTTTCCTCCGGCATATACCCGGCAGCGCACCTCCACCATGGTGTTGTGGGGCGCAAAGGCGTTCCAGCTGACATTCAGGTTGCAGAAGGCCGGCATGGCAAATTCCGGCGTGGTGTAGCTGCCGTATTGCAGGCAGCGGCCCGCCACGCTGTCCAGCACCAGTGCACCGCCGTCCAGTGCCACATTGTCCAGCTGCCCGCGGGAGAAGGTCTCGGTGCCCTGCAAAACCAGATTATTCCGTTGTTCCATGGAGCACCTCTCCTTTGCGGAAGTTCAAATTTACTCTTCGGTGTCGTCGGTTCTTTCGCCGTAGTCCTCTTTGAGGGCGGCTTCCAGCTCGGCATCCTTCATTTTGCGGATGCTCTCCTCAATGTGGAACACCTTTTCAATATCGCCGTAGATGATCTGGCAGGATACTTCGGTCACGAACCAGAAGCCGAAGATCAGCATGAGCAGCAGGCCCAGCGGCATGCACAGGATCACCACGCCCCAGAACAGGATCTGCACAATGGCCGCCGCCAGTGCGTGGGGCAGGAACGCGATCATGCAGTTGATGCTGTTTTTCACGGTCAGGCTGAAGGGCTGATCCAGCAGCACCACCTGCGGCCACATGTAGGCGAACAGCATCTGGAAGATGAGCAGGTTCAGCACCGTGGCCACCCACAGCGGCACGCCCACATTGGTGCCCTTGCTCAGCATATTGAAGCAGAAATACACAAGGAAGATCTGCGCCGTGACCACCACACAGTAGAAGATGCCCGGCGCAATGCTGGCCTTGAAGTTGCGCTTGAAGGCACGGCGATAGGTCACCCACCAGTAACCGGCTTCGTCACGCAGGGCACGCAGCACGGTATCGTACATGCCGGCCAGCGCAGGCCCGGCCAGAATGCCGCCTACCACCGCGCTTGCCAGCATGACAGGCAGGCTGTTTGCCAGAAAGCCGATGTAGACCAGACAGATCACCGGCAGAAAGCCGATGCAGGCCAGCAGGTTTGCAAGGAACATGCCGTTCATATCACGGCCCACAAGCTCAAAAAAACGGCCCACGCCGGTCTTGCGGGGAGCATCCTTTTCAACGCCCTTACCGGCCTTGAAGTCATTTGCGGAAGGAAATAAACCCATGTTCGTATGGTACCTCTCTCTTCATCCATTGGGCCGGCAGAAAGCATTTCGTGCAGAAAGTGCCATTGTGCTGGCTTTACAACTATAAATATACCCGCATTTTGTCAATTTTGCAAGACCGCAGATCCTCCGATTTGTAAAAAAAGTGTTATTTCTCCCCTTTTTACAAAAAGTGTGATACAATGACAATGGCATATTTTGCCGGAGGGAGGAAAACGCAATGAGCATTTTTCGCACGATTGCGATGTTTATTTACTTATTTGGTTATATGATCGTCCATTATGGCGTGCTTCGCCGGGCGGAACGCGCTCTGGCTGCAGGCGACATGCAGCTGGTGGAAGAGCTTGTCAACAAGCATATCCCGCACTGGAGCCGGGGCATTTTAAAGGTGACCGGCGTTTCCCTGAGCGTGGAGGGCCTTGAGAATATCCCCAAAGATACGGCCTGCGTGTTTGTGGGCAACCACCGCAGCTACTACGACATCCCGCTTTTGCTGGCCAGTCTGGATAAGCCCCACGGCATCCTTGCCAAGGAAGAGCTGGAAAAGATCCCGCTGCTGAACCGCTGGATGAAGCTGCTGGCTGCGTATTCGTGCAGCGCGACGACCTGCGGGCATCCGTGCGCGCCCTGAACGATGCCACTGCCATTGTGGAGAGCGGCAAGAGCTTCGTCATTTTCCCGGAGGGCACCCGCTACAAGGGAGAAGAGGCGGTGCCGGTGAGTTCAAGGCCGGTGCATTCCGCATTGCCGTCAAGACCGGCGCACCGGTAGTTCCGGTGGCCATTACCGGTGCACGTGCTGTTCGAGAACAATGGCAACCTGTGCCATCCGGGCAGCGTGCATATCAAGGTGCTGCCGCCCATCCGGACTGCAGGCATGAGCAAGGCCG
>ENA-OPZM01000212-OPZM01000212.1-human-gut-metagenome-genome-assembly--contig:-NODE-212-length-24991-cov-2.024895_pt1 | contig 24991 bp, 29 predicted proteins | sample MGYA00242478_ERZ504493 | MGnify/ENA primary metagenome ERZ504493 (study PRJEB26092, sample SAMD00036227) | human gut metagenome | host: Homo sapiens | study: EMG produced TPA metagenomics assembly of... | reverse complement strand
TCCAAAAAAACAAGTCGCCTACTTTTTTTTCAAATGATTCCCAACAAAATGACGGACGATATTAGGAATAATCACGCTAAGATCAGATTAAGAAATAACCATTCGTATTGATTGGTCTGAATCATAGCAAAAGAACCCTGTGTCCACAAGGTCATTGATTGTACCAAGTTAAAGCGGGAAGCAATCCTTTCTGCTACTGCTCCAATCATGCCACCATAAATGAGACCAATGAGTGATAACATCCATTTTTCCTTAAAAGGCACCCGCTGCCAAAACGATTGCCATGGTTCTAGGTAGGCGTGATTCAAAAAAAGACCGGATAGACTACCTCTTCCCCTTGAAACAATTTAAGCTAGGAAAATTGTGAACTTACCCCAATACTTAGTGATAAGAACATTAAGACAAGACTGAGGGGAAGCAACCAGCGTATAGCTCTCATAAGCTTCCTTCCTAAAAAATTGAACAATTTATTTTCATACCTTGTCCCTTATTACTTTAGTAAATTGTCATGCAAGCGTCAATTAATATTGCAGAATATTCTGAAAATCAAACATGTTGTTTCATCCATAAAAGTATGCTCTAAAACTATGTTTAGAGCATACTTTTGATTTATTTCTTCGGTGGGTTATGAATAGCTTCGCCAATGGTATCAAGGAAAGCTTCATACATATTTTCAGAGAAGGTTGGGTGTCCATGAATCGCTTGGGCAACGTCATCAACGGTCAATTCATTTTCCATAATGGTTGCCGCTTCATTAATAAGCTCTGCTGCTGCGGGGCCAATGATATGCACTCCAAGGATTTCATGATACTTGCTATCAGCGATGACTTTGACAAATCCTTGAGCTTCATTAGACGCAAGAGCTCGCCCATTGCCTGTGAAGCTTGATTTTCCAATCAAAATATCGCCGTATTGCTCACGCGCGGCCTCTTCTGTCATTCCAACCATGGCAACTTCTGGGTGAGTGTAAACCGCTGCTGGTGTGTAGGTGAGATTGGCTTTGCGATGATTGCCACGGAGAGCATTTTCAGCAGCCACTTCTCCCATACGATAAGCAGCATGCGCTAGCATTTTTTGACCATTGACATCACCAGGGGCATAAATACCAGAGATTGACGTTTCTTGGTAAGCATTGACTTTGATACGATTACCTTCCATATCAAGATTGAGATTTTCAAGACCTTGCATTTGGGGAATACGTCCAATTGATAGAAGCGCTTTATCTGCTTGAATTGTCTCACCATTGGTTAGCGTCAACTCAAGCTGGCTATTTTTCTCAACAATTTCGGCTACTCCGACATTGGTTTTAATGGTCATACCTTTTTTCGTCAGAATTTTTTGCAATTCCTGCGAAATTTCCTTGTCCATAGCTGGAATAATGCGGTCTGCCATTTCAATAACGGTCACATCAACGCCGTAAGATGCCCAAACCAGTCCAAGCTCAATTCCAACAACACCGCCACCCATGACAACTAATGATTTCGGTACTTCACGTAGATTAAGGATATCATCAGAAGTCAAAACAAGCGGTGAATCAATACCTGGAATATTAATGCGTGATACTTTTGAACCAGTTGCTAAAATGATACTATGTCCCTTAATTGTTTCTGACCCAATCGTTACCGTCTTGTCTGGATTGACTTGAGCCAGTCCGTCAAAAATGGTTACTTTATTAGCTTTCAAGAGACCACGAACGCCACCTGTTAATGTTTTGACAACGGAATTTTTAAACTCAACGGTTTTATCCATGTCAATACTGTAATTAGTTGAAGCCAGATTAATACCACGACCAGCAGCAATTTTTAGTCCATCAAGGATTTCGGCATTTTTGAGATAAGTTTTAGTTGGGATACAGCCAACATTTAGACACGTACCACCAAATTCTGATTTTTCAACGATAGCAATTTTGCCACCGAGTTGCGCACCACGAATGGCGGCATAATAGCCAGCAGGACCACCACCAACCACAATCATGTCATACTCATCAGCTGCAAGTGGAGCTTTTTGTTCAGAAGTCACATCAGCCGTCACCGCCTTTGGCACTTCCAAGCCTGCTGCGGTTAAGTCTGCCGCTGCTTGTTCTGGTGTTACTTGCGCAACTTCGTCAATAACTTCACCTTCAGCACCAAGGTAGCCAATGATTTCTGTCACAGGAACAACATCACCAGCCTCGTGAACAATTTTCAAAAGCATGCCAGAATCTTCGGCTTCGATTTCCATATTCGTCTTATCAGACATGATTTCAAGCAGAATATCGCCCTCTTGGACAAGCTCACCTTCTGCTTTTTTCCATTCAATAATTTCGCCCTCTTGCATGTCAACACCAAGCTTGGGCATGATAATTTCTACTGCCATTTTACGTTTTCCCTTCAGAAAATTCTTTTGTTCCTCAGTCAGCTTTGGGCGCTTTCACCCAAGCAACCGACTATATCATTTATTTGTCAACATTAGCTTTCAAGATGACCGAGTCACCTATGTCACCGCCCACGTTTTTTACTTTAGATTAGCAATTCTAGCGGATTTTCAAGAAGCGCTTTTAAATCTAGCATGAATTTTGCACCATTCATTCCGTCAACCAATCGGTGATCAATGGTCAAACTCATTCCCATAATTGGGCGAATAACCACTTCACCGTCATGAACGACGGGTGTTTCAATAGTTGCTGAAATCCCAAGAATTGCCGAATTTGGTTGATTAATAATCGGATTAAACGACTTCACTCCAAACATCCCAAGGTTCGTTATGGTGAATGTTGAGCCAGACATTTCAGCTGCTTTCAATTTACCAGCTTGTGCTTTTTGAATCACATCTTTTGATGCTACCACAAAGTCTGACAAACTCATCTGGTCTGCACCATGAACCACAGGAACCACTAAACCTTCAGAAAGCCCAACAGCGATTGCAAGATTGACAAAATGATGTAGTTCGATGTCTTGGGCGTCGTTAATCAGAGAAGCATTAAGGAAACGGTGTTCCTCCTTCATCAAGGTCTTAATCACAGCAAGCCCAATTAAGTCCGTAAAGGTCACCTTGTAACCAGTTTTTGCCATAATTGGCTCAATGAGTTGCTTACGCAAGGCAATCAGATTCGTCATATCAATATCATAATTAAGCGTAAAGGTCGGTGCTGTAAAGTAAGAATGGCTCATTCCCTTTGAAATTGCCTTACGCATAGCAGACATCTTAATGACTTCAACTCCGTCACTTGCAGCCGTAACATCAGCCAAAGCTCCTGCTTGCGGTGTAACTTTTACATCTGCTTGTTCTTTTTGCGGCGCAACATCACCTAGACTTGCTAAAACATCTTCCTTGGTAATCTTACCAGAAACACCCGTTCCCACCAGTGTCTCAAGGTCAACACCTTTGTCCTTTGCAATCTTACGAGCCAGTGGCGTCACACGAATCTTACTAAATTGTTCCACATCTTCCTTGTGAATCCGCCCATTTTCACCGCTGCCAGTGATTTTTTCAAGGTCAATACCACGCTCACGTGCCAACTTTCTAGCAGCAGGCGTAGCACGGACTTTTCCAGTCTCAGATGTCTTTTGAGAAATCGCTGACGCTGTGCTTGCTTGCAACGGTTGAGCTTTCGCTTCCTGAGCTGATGCTGACTGTTCAACGTGTTTCTCACCCACAGAATCAATAAGAGTTTCACCCTCTGCTCCGATATAGCCGATAATTTCGGTAACAGCTACGACATCACCTGCCGGATGAACAATTTTTAACAGCACGCCAGAATCTTCAGCTTCAATTTCCATATTGGTCTTATCAGACATGATTTCAAGCAGAATATCACCCTCATTGACCTCATCACCTTCAGCTTTTTTCCATTCAAGAATTTCCCCTTCTTGCATGTCCACACCAAGCTTTGGCATAATAATTTCATTTGCCACAGAAAACACCTCCCTTAGGCATCACGACCATTGCGTGCCATTTTATAAATGGCTGCTTTAATCTTAGCAACGTCTGGCAAAATGCCCTGTTCTAAAACACGTGCGTATGGTACTGGCACATCTTCGCTTGCCAAACGTACAATCGGATAATCAAGATAATCAAAAGCTTCACTTTCCGTAACTAGCGCAGCTATTTCCCCAATAAAACCACCTGTCTTGTAAGCGTCATTAACCAACATGAGCTTCCCAGTCTTTTTCACCGAATTGATAATCAACTCCTTATCAAGTGGAATAAGTGTCCGTGGGTCAACCACTTCAACGCTAATGCCGTCAGCTGCTACTTCATCTGCTGCTTGAAGAACACGCTCCAACATACGACCATAAGAAACAATGGTTAAATCAGTTCCCTCACGCTTAATATCACCTTTTCCAAGCGGCAAATAAAAATCAGAATCCAAGTTCACTTCCTCTTTCTTGCCATAAAGCGCCTTTGGCTCCATGAAAATAACAATATTATTATCACGAATGGCTGATTTTAAAAGCCCTTTGGCGTCATTAGCATTCCCTGGAGCAACAACCTTAATACCAGGAATATGGGTTAACCAAGCTTCCAGAGACTGCGAATGTTGCGCTGCTGAACCGATACCAGAACCAGAGGCTACACGAAAGGTTACTGGCGTTTTCAAACCACCACCAAACATATAATTATTTTTAGCGCCGTTATTAACAATGGCATCAAGGGCAATGGTGATAAAATCCATAAAGGTCACATCAACAATCGGACGAAGCCCAGTTATCGCAGCGCCAATGGCACTTCCTGCAATAGCCGCTTCTGAAATCGGTGTATCCTTGATACGTTCAGGTCCAAACTCCTCAAACATACCAACAGACGTTCCAAAGTCGCCACCGTAAATACCAACATCTTCTCCCATGAGAAAAATCGTATCATCTTTTCGCATTTCTTCTGTCATCGCAAGATTGACAGCTTCACGTAATGCCATTTGTTTTGTTTCAGTCATTGTCTTTCTCCTCTTATGATTAAAAAGCTGCCTAATCTACCCAGACATCTTCAAATGCTACTGACAAATCTGGTTCAGGGCTATTTTGAGCAAATGCGTAAGCATCATCAATTTCTTTAACCACTTGTGCATCAATAGCATCCAATTCGTCATGGCTTGCCAAATGATTTTCAGTCAAATACGTACGGAATTTGACAAGTGGGTCTTTTTTCTTCCAGTCATCAACTTCCTCTTTACTACGGTATTTACCTGCGTCAGCTGTCGAATGCCCAAACCAACGGTAAGATTCTACCTCAACAATGGCTGGACCATTTCCAGAACGCACGTGGTCAACCGCTTTCCCCATTGTCTCATAAACCGCTAGGACATCATTGCCATCTTCGCAGTAAAAACCAGGAATGCCATAAGCTTCAGCACGTGTGTAGAGATGCGGTGTATTGGTCGCTCTCGTAATATCCATAGAGATACCATAGCGATTATTGATAATAAAGAAAATAACAGGTAATCCCCAAGTAGCTGCTAAGTTTACTGATTCATGAAAAGAACCCTCATTTGTCGCACCGTCACCAGAAAAGGCAACAACAATGTTGTCCGTTTTTTTATAGTCTTGTGTCAACGCTGCACCAACAGCAAGCGCATAACCACCGCCAACAATACCATTTGTACCATAATTGCCTTTTTCAAAATCTGCCAAATGCATGGAACCACCACGACCTTTTGACACACCAGTCACCTTGCCAGCGAGTTCAGCCATCATTTTGTTCAAATCCATGTCTTTAGCAATACATTGCCCATGCCCACGGTGATTTGAAAAAAATAATATCATCATAAGTCAAATGTGCTATTGCTCCAACACTGGCCGCTTCTTCCCCAACTGAAAAGTGTGTCATGCCTTGGACAAAACCACGTCGGACTAACTTATTAATGCGCATATCAAACTCACGAATACGCTGCATTTTGAGATACATATCTATATATTGTTCTTGAGACAAATTCATCATATTGCCCTCCAAATATCTTTTTCTTAGTCCATTTATCATATGATATTATTTCCCAAATCACAAATTATTGAACCGAAAGTTTGAAAACGTTTTTAAAAAGTGGCGTAAAAAGAGAAATTTAGTATATCTTTAAAGATCAAACGTAATGATTTTTTCTTGACTGTTTAAATCGAATGATTTTCTTGTTTCGTTGTCTATGAGATACCTTAGATTAGTAAGCCTAACATCATGCATACGTTATAACTTTCAGCTCAATCAGGTTAATTCACATCCCTCCCCGATACCTCACAATCATCAAGGTTGGGAGTCACTATTATGTTCACCGGCAGCGGGTCACTATAGAGGACTTTCACTCCATATATACACCATGCCCGTCGTACACTAAAAAAGCCTTGAAATTAATCAAAGCTTTTAATCATTATACCTCTTTTCCTAAAATTTCATTAATCTCTTGGCTATAAAGGATAGCTTTTCCACCATAAACCGCTTGGATACCATTATCTACATCTAAAATCGCTGTAGCTCCGGTTAATTTTAAACTTTCCTTATCAACTTTATGACTATCTGATAAAGACACCCGTAAACGTGTTGCACAAGCCGTGACATGTTCAATATTAGCTTCGCCACCAAGCGCCTCTATGATACTTATAGAAATTTCTGTCAAAGAAGAATTTTCTTTAGATGCCTGCACAGAAGTCTCCTCACTCATAACCATTCCTGGAATAGCAACTTTAAATCTACTGATCAGGAAACGAAAGACTACATAGTAAATTCCTGCCCAAACTAATCCCACTGGTAACACTAAGAGCCAATTCGTTTTGTCATTTCCTTGTAGAACACCAAAAAGTAAGAAGTCGATGATACCTCCTGAAAAGGAGTTACCAATACGAATAGATAACAAATCAGCAACAAAGAAAGACAGACCATCTAAGAAAGCATGTACAACATAAAGCCATGGGGCTACAAATAAGAAAGAAAATTCAATAGGTTCTGTAATACCGGTTAAGAATGACGTTAAACCGCTACTAAAGTAAAAGGAGCCATTAGCTTTACGATTAGCTTTTGGAATTGAATGATACATCGCCAAACAAGCTGCTGGAAGACCAAACATCATAGTCGCAAAACGTCCCGCAAAGAAGCGTGTACCATAAGTAAAGAGACCGGTATGATTCGGATCTGCCAACTGAGCAAAGAAAATATTTTGTGCACCTTGAATCGTCTTACCAGCAACCTCTTCAACACCGCCCAAAGAAGTATACCAAAACATAGGATAAATGGTATGGTGTAAACCAACAGCACCCGTTAATCTCAGAAAGAAACCATATAAGAAAGAACCAAAACTTCCCATTGTAGCAATAGCTTCTCCCAATGAAACGAGAAGATTTTGAACAGGTGGCCAAATAACATAGAAAATACTACCAATCACAATAGCAACTAAAGAAGAGACAATGGGAATAAAACGTGAACCACCAAAGAAACCTAGATAAGCTGGTAATTCAATCCGGCGATATTTATTATGAAGAATAGAGACTACATAACCAATAACTAGCGCACCTAAAACGCCTGTATCAATAGTAGCACCTTCTGCGGAAAAGAGTTGTAATAAACTACTGATAGTTGCTGTATAGACCAGATAAGCTACTCCACCTGATAAGCCTGCTGTCCCTTTATCAGAATCCGCAAGACCAACAGCCACGCCAATACTAAAAATTAAAGCAATGTTATTAAAAACAGCACCACCTGCTCCACTCATTACAGCAAATATAGTCTGCAACCATTCTTGACCTAAAAGTGGAAATTGAGCAATAGCATTAGGATTAGATAGAGCACCACCAATTCCTAACAATAAACCTGCTACAGGTAAAATAGAAATAGGCAACATAAACGCTTGACCTAAACGTGAAAATTTCTTAAACATAAAATCTCCCTTCAATTTAATCTATATTCGTTGCCTCAATAAATGGTTTTGCAATCACCAATGGTCGTGTGATAGCAGAGCCGACAACTACTGTATGAACACCTAGTTGTAAAACACGTCTAACCTTACTTGGTGTATTAATATTTCCTTCAGCAATCACTGGTGTCTCCAAAACTCCAACAGCTTTCCTAATAATTTCAAAATCATTAGATTCAATTGCTAAATCTTGACTTTGTTTAGTATAACCAACTAAGGTAGTTCCAATAAAATCAAAACCTAATTTATCTGCAACTATCATTTCATCCATGGTTGAACAGTCAGCCATTAATAATTGTTCTGGGTAAGACTGTCTAATTTGAATCACGAATTCTTCTAAAGTCTGACCATTAGGTCGACTAGATGTCGTTGCATCCAAAGCAATAATGTCAACCTTTGTCTCTACTAATGCATCAATTCATCCATAGTCGGCGTAATAAAAACATCAGCATTCTCATAATTTTTTTAATAATACCGATAATCGGTAAATCTACCGCTTCTTTAATCTCTGTAATATCACGAATTCCATTAGCTCTAATCCCAACAGCACCTGCTTGTGCAGCTGCCTTAGCAAAAAGCGGCATAACTCCTCCTTTTTCCGAATACATAGGCTCACCTGGTAAAGCTTGGCAGGAAATAACTACTCCCCCCTTAAGTTGTTGTAAAAAGTACTCTTTTTTTGTCATAATTCCTCCTTATAAGAAATAATCGTTTTGTGGTAACGTTTTTGTTTTTCATCTTGATTAACTGCTAATTGGTAAGCAAATAAGCAGTCAATCAACAATAAAATAGGAAATTGTGGTGAAATACGATTCCCATAAGATAAGTTATCTCGTGAAGCAATAAAACTAATTCATCCCAAGAATCATCTCTTTGAGTAACAATTTGGGTTGTCATTAAAACCGTCTTAGCCCCCCTTTCCTTAGCAGTCATTAGAGCATTTATCACAGATTGGTTTTCCTGACAGAGACGCTGCAATAACCAAACAATCTGGTCCCACTAACATACTAGACCATATCAGTTCATCATTATCTGTTACAATATCAAAATCAAAGCCCAACCTCATAAAACGTGTCTTCATCTCTTTCAAAGCTTGAGCCGAGCTCCCCTTACCATAAAGATATATACGGTTAGCTTCTTCAATCAAGCGTGTAATCCGTGTGAGTTGCTGTTCATCAATCACTGAATAGGTCTTTTTCTAGCAATTGCTCATAGTCTGCCATAACCCTCTTAGTTACATTATTTTTTAAGGTGCTTGACTCTCCTTTTAAATGTAATTTAGATTCCTGATAAGAAAAAAATAAATTCTCTGTAACCACTAAAACCACATTTTTTAGCAAAACGTGTCAAACTAGCTTTTGATACATGTAAACGTTGACAAATTGCGCCAGAACTCACATCTTTTTCTGAGGTATTAGTGATAAAAAAATGTGCAATTGTTTGTTCAGTATCTGTCATAGAATCCCAATATGATTCTATGAGAGGCTCTATTTTTTTTAATGTTTTATCCATAAGAAACACCTCCCACCATCAAGTATAGCGCTTACACTTTTTAATTTCAATAGTTTCAAAAATTCAGAAACTACTTTCTGTTTTTCTCTTTTTTTATGCACCTTTGTATAATGTTATTTTTTTATCAACTGCTTTTTTCGTCACATTGACTCATGCTTAATGTGGCTTCTTTATCTCCTGCTAGATAGAAGAAATATATTCCTCCATCTGATACAGGGCCGCTCCCAGCGCCGAGGCCTCCTTCTGGTATCTGCAGGCTCTGGCGTAAGATCCATCATGATCAAAAATGTCCAGAGCAGCAAGTCTTGACCGTAATTCTTTTATGTATGGTCCAATAAAGCTTCCCACATAGCCTCCAAGAACCACGTCACAGTCAAAAGCCATCCTGAGATTATCTACCGTAACAGCCAGATGATCCAGATATCTGTCCCAGACATCCCGATATTCCGGATCTCCTTCTTCCAGCTTTTCAAAAAAGCGCTCCAGTTTGCCATTTTCCAGCTCTGCCAGCTTTTTTGCAGAACAATAAACATCCACACATCCCTTTTTCCCGCAGTAACAAGGTTCTCCGCCAGGATACAGTGTCATATGTCCAAACTCGCTGCTTCTCCAATGATCACCTTCATGCGTGTAGACACGAGACGATGAAGCATTTCCCTCTTCATCTCCATTTTTATTTTCCGGACGCAGAAAAACAGCTCCTCCCACCGAATTACTAAGCAGCAGGTACACCATACTCTCCTGCCTCTTTTCTCCCGCCACTTCTGCCAGCGCAGCCGCACTGGCATCATTCATCACCACGCAGGGATAAGGCATCCTCGAAATCCATTCCTCACAGGGAACATCATAATACCCCAGTACGTGTGAGTTTGGAATCATCTGTCTGGTCTGATCTATGATCGCCGGAAGTGATACGCCCATTCCCAGGATCCGCTCCTGCGGCACATCATTTTCTTCCACAAACTGCTCTACAATATCCGCAATTTCTTCTATATATTGCACATCGTTCCGGACGTTTTGGGAATCCGCCTGTGTGCCAGGGCTTCCTCGCTCAGATCCGTATACACCAGTCCTACATGATTCAGCGTAATATCCACGCCAATGGTGTATTGAAAATCTTTTACAGAGGCGATCGCTTTCGCTTTCCTTCCGCCGGTGGATTCATATTCTCCCACCTCCCGGATCACGCCCGCCTCCTTCAGTTCCTTAACGATAGACATCACCGTCGGTCCGCTGATTTCCAGCGCAGAAGATATCTCCGACATGCATGTCTCTTTTGTATGATTGATAAAGCGGAACACCCGGTTCCGATTGACTCTTCGCACATCCGTATTGTTAGTGCTTGTTCGCATTCCCCCGCTCACCCACTTTTTTAAGGTGTTTATTTAAGTGCCTTTTTAACATGGATTTATTATAGCACTCATTTTCTCACTTTTCAATAGTTTTTGTCCAGTTCGCACAATTATTTTCTTTAATACGAAAAATCTATTGGTCAATTTTGTTGTTTTTTTGACATTCCAGTGATATACTATGAGAGAAATTGATAATAAGAAGGAGGAATCTTAGGCTATGAAACACGGAATTTACTATGCTTACTGGGAAAAAGAATGGGCGGCGGACTATACATATTATGTCGACAAAGTCGCCCGCCTCGGCTTCGATATACTTGAGGTAGGTGCTGCTCCTTTACCTGATTATACAACGGATCAGATCCGGGCACTGCGCGACTGTGCAAAAGCAAACAATATTGAGCTTACCGCTGGATACGGCCCAACCTACGACCACAATTTAGGATCTGCCGATCCGGCGATTCGCAAAAATGCAAAAGAATGGTTTACACGGCTCTTTGACGTAATGGCACAGCTTGACATCCATCTGATCGGCGGCGCACTCTATTCCTACTGGCCTCTGGACTTCTCCCAGGGCGTAGATAAGGAAGGCGACTGGAAACGCAGTGTGGAAGCCATGCAGGATATCGCCCCTGTAGCAAAACAATATGACATCACCCTGGGAATGGAAGTCTTGAACCGCTTCGAGAACCATATCCTGAACACCGCAGAAGAAGGCGTCGCTTTCGTAAAAGAAGTAGGCATGGACAACGTGAAAGTTATGCTTGATACCTTCCATATGAATATAGAAGAATCCAGTATCGGAGATGCGATCCGGACCGCCGGAAGCCTTCTCGGACATTTCCATACCGGAGAATGCAACCGCATGGTGCCCGGAAAAGGCCGCACTCCATGGAGAGAAATCGGAGACGCTTTACGGGATATCGGCTATGACGGCACTGTTGTCATGGAGCCATTCGTGACTATGGGCGGCCAGGTCGGCCAGGATATCCACGTATGGCGGGATATCAGCCACGGCGCGTCCGAAGAGCAGCTTGACAAAGACGCTCATGATGCAGTCGTATTCCAGAAATACATGCTGGACTGGAAATAGGAAACACAGTAATGAAACAGGGCAGAGAGTAAATCTCTCCGCCCCATCTTGTTTATCAGGAATTCCAATATTCTTCTACTGCCTTCCTGGCTCTTCTTCCTCCATGGAATACTGCTCTATTAGCTGCGCGATCGTATCATTTTGGGACGCCCTTAATTTATGGGATCCTCGCACAAACGCTTTTATCCCATCCATAAACCCCTTATCATATTCCTGTTTCAACTCATCTTCCATTAATTCCATCAATGCATCACAAACTACTGCCATTTCCGACTGCACCTCCTTGACCTTTCTCCAATTCGCCCGCACAATCACATCCATCGCCACCCGGTAAAGCGGATCCGATTTATGAGTTTCATATTCTTTCAGCAGGTTAGCAAGCTGTTCACCCTCTTCGAGACGATTTGACAAGCTTGAAATCCACCTGTTTTCCTCTTTTGTAAGTTCCTTTGTCACCAAATCTGTATCGGTACAAATGTACCTATAATTCTCAAAATTCCAGCATCCTCTTCCCGTATCTGAAAGCCCCTCACGTCTTTCAGATGGCGAAGCAATTTCCCCGGATAATGGAAGCAGGCCAATGTCAGAGTCATCTCCGTAATTTTTTATCTGGTCAGCACTGCCCGTCAGCGCTTTATATAGACCAACATAAGCGCACCCCTTGTAAAAAATCATCGACAGACAGATAATCTTCCGGGCTTTTATATTCCACTACATTATATGTACGGAACATCCTCCCAATCCGCTTTTGGAGCACCCGATCATCCTTTTTCTTTATCACCAGAAGGTCTGCCCTCACCGGCTCGCTTCCTATGACATGTTCCCGGAGGAACTCCAGACAATCAGCGTCCTCTTGAAGCTCAATCTTAAGACTTGCATAAAACGCTTGATGCCATCGTAATGTTTTTCTTTTTGTCATGAAAACCTCCTTCTCACAAAAATTGTGGCAGGAAGTTTCTGCTTTCCCGATCCTCTACCCGGAAAATTCCTGCCTAATCAAATGAATTTCAAAAGCATGAATTTTCCATAAGACACAGTTCCAAAAACTGCCAAGATCAGATAACAGACAGTGGTTTAACCACTCTGAAAAAAAGAAAATATGCTTTGTTTTTAGCTTAGCATGCGTCCGGAAAATAAACAAGTTTATTTTTCCAAAATATCAGCCACTTCATACTCCCCATATGGTGTCTCCACCTCACGGCAGGGCCAGTCTTTTGTCCTGGTGAAGGTTTCGATTCCTTCTGCCGTAAGATATGTGGTTTCTTCGCATTTGGTTCCCTGGATGGTCGGGTTCCAGGCAAAGGCTTCGCTTTCGTGGATCTCGCCGCCGGTCTCCGGGGTCACCACAAATTCCCGGCAGGCGTAGCCGGTAGGGCCTCCCTGGTGATGCAGCTTCCATTCGCCGTCATATCCGGCTTCTTCATACAGCTTCTGGACTTTTGCAAAGTATTCCTGATAAGACATGCCTTCTTTCATCATGCACTGCATACATGCAAAGATATAGGCTGTCTTTTCGTATCTTTCTTTGATCTCTTCCGGTACTGGCCCGAAATATACGATTCTGGTCATGCTGATGTTTAAGCCGTATTTTTCGCCACCCAGAACCACCATCAGGCTATTTTCAATCTTCTTATCCGTCGGAACCGGATGACGGTAATTTAGGATCCGTTCGTCAGAGCCCACCAGTACGCAGTCGGGGCTGACTCCCTCCTTCAGGCAGCGGCATTTCAGTTCGCTTGCCACTTCCTCCTCCGTCTGGCCAGGGCGGGCATCCCTGCACACGCCTTCCACGATCTTAGCGCAGGTCTGTCCGATCTCGCGGTACCGCAGGACTCTTCCGGACAAAGCTGCATCCGGAGCCTTACGAGCTCTTCCCTGCACATTTCTTTCGTCCCGGCCGATCCCTGTATCCGAAGCATACGTCTTCCCTTCTGTCATTTTACCAATATAGTCATCCATGGATGTATACCAGGGTACCAGGATCGTTTCTCCCTCCAGCGGATTCTGTTCTTTCCCCATCCGGGGCGCGTCACTGCTGTCCGCCAGGAGCCTGATTCCTTCTGCGTCAATGACATAATGTCCGATCCCCACTTCTGTATTGGTGCACACCGCATTTTTTGCACCGCCGCTGACCCAGGTAAAATTGTCTCTCCGGCTTAAAACTACGCCGTCATATCCTTCGTTCTTCATCCACTCTCTCAAGTTTTCCACATGATCCATGATCTCATCTCCCTTTTTAATCTTACATTTTGCGGAAAAGTCCGTCCTTTCCATACTCCATGAAAAGAACGGACTCTCATTTTCTCTTATTCCATCTCGTGGCAGACGCATACTTTTCCGGTTTTTCCGGTCGCGAATATCTCGAAGGCCTTATCGGTCTCTCGAAGCGGGAAGCGATGGGTAATGATCTGGCTCGGATGTATTTTTTTACGGTCCAGAAGCTCTACCAGCTTTTCCATATTTGCTACGGAGGTCACCCAGGATCCGTGGAGCGTCAGGTTCTTGTGGAGGAGCAGCGGGCTTGGCTCGAAGGTTACCGTACCCTGCTCGCCCAGGAATACAACATTTCCCCACATTCTTGCCACTTCCAGACATCTGTGGCGTCCGATACTGCTTCCGGAGCAGTCAATGGCTACTTCCACGCCTTTTCCGCCGGTCATCTTCATGACATTTTCTACCATATTGTCGTCACCCAGAAGTACCTCGTCCGCGCCGATCTGCTTTGCCATCTCCAGACGCTCTTCCGCAATGTCTACTGCAATGGTCTGTGCTCCCAGAGCCTTTGCCAGGATAATCGCTGCCTGTCCGACCGGTCCCTGTCCCATAACCAGCACACGGTCGTTACCGGACACGTTTGCACGCAGGAGTCCCTGATATGCGGTTCCGAATCCACAGGCGATCATGGCTCCGTCTTCGTAGGTCAAAAATTCCGGCAAGTGGATACAGGTGCTCACATCTGCTACCATGTACTCTGCCAATGCGCCGTCTCTCTGCCATCCGTAAGCGCGGCGTTCCGGGTTCTGGCAGTTGATGAAAAATCCTTTCCGGCACTCATCACAATATCCGCAGCCCTGGATATGGTAAACCACAACACGGTCTCCAATCTTAAAATCGCAGACGTCTTCACCTACTTCTACTACCTGTCCGCTGGGTTCATGTCCTGCGATCACATCGTCATATCTTGCGCCGCCGGTCTTATCTGTATGTTCGTAATAAATATACTTCAGGTCACTTCCGCAAAGGCTCGCAGCCTTCATCTTCAGGAGCACCTGTCCCGGTCCCGGATGCGGCACATCCACTTCTACCGCCTGTACCTTAGCTCCGCCCGGCAGTTTCATTCCCAGCATCTTTTCAGGAATTTTGTTTTCCATAGTATGATCCTCCTTCTATCCTGATGTCATCTCAATTTTTATGGTTTCAGTATAGCATGATTTTCCCTTTGTAAAAATTCCATATTCTATCCATTGATGGACTATCTTACTCTGGATAAAAATAGTCTCCATTCTGATAATCCCGCGGCGACACCCCCACGACCTTCTTGAAGATTCTGGAGAAATAATACTGATCTTCATAGCCAAGCGCCGCAGCCGCCTCGTAGACATACATCTGCCGACTTAACAGCTTGCACGCCTCCTGCATCTTCAAATGGATAAAAAACTCCACCGGAGACTTCCCTGTCTGCGTCTTAAAAATCGTATTCAGATAGCTCTTGGAAAGCTGCACCTCCTGGGAAATATCCGATAATGTCAGGTTTTTCTTCAGATTTTGATACATGTACCGGATCACCAGCGTCACATGCCGGTCCTGGGTAGTGCTCTCATCCATCTTTTCCCGGAAATATACCTCCGACAGGATCAACGAAAGCACCTGGGAGATATAAATAAAGTTTCCTAATGTATAGTTCCTTTCCAAAACCCGGAACAAAAGCTTAAACAGCACCATCATCCGGTTGTCACTGGCGCGGGAGGCAAGATGCACGATCCGGCACTCCTGGACCGGATAATAAGGAATCGTCTCACCTTTAAAATGCACCCAGAGGATGCTCCACGGCTCTTCCTCATCCGCATAGTAGCGGTGCCGCCTGTTCCGGGGAATACAAAAGGCATCCGACCTGCAAGGTGGTATTTTTTGTCCTCCACCTCGATAATCCCCCGGCCTTCCGTACAGTAGATCAGGATATACTGGTCTGCACCCTCTTCCCGTTCCCGGTAGTGCTCCTTTGCCTTCGGAAAGAAACCCACATCCGTAAGGTACGCTCCTCTGACCAGAGGATGCTCCATATATTCTGCAAAGGACTCTGTAGGCACGATCAGATATGTTTCATCCCGGAATCCTTCTGCTTTGCCGATTCCATCCGACATACTCACACCTCCTTTTCCTGCTGCTTCCTGCTCTTTTCCACCAAAAAGTTCATTTGCTTTAATATAACACCCCAGTGGAATATTGTCCATGTTTTTATCGTTTATGCCATTTTCACCCGCTATGTGCTATGCTATCCTTAACTCAAGAATACGGCGAACAGATACGAAAGGAGAACTGTTATGACAATGGAACGTGTACATGTGTGGGAAGAAACAGTCACCATTCCGACCTACCCTGCGGCAGACCCGGAAAAAAGCCCTCTCTTTCTTGAGAACCGGGCTTATCAGGGAAGCAGCGGAAAGGTATATCCTCTTCCTGTCACAGAAAAAATATCCGACAAAAAGGAAGATGTGGCATACCATGCCATTTACCTGGAAAACGACTATCTGAAGGTGATGATCCTGCCGGAGATCGGCGGAAGGATCCAGCGCGCCTATGACAAGACCAACAACTACGATTTTGTCTATTATAACCATGTGATCAAACCGGCGCTTGTAGGCCTTACCGGACCATGGATCTCCGGCGGCATCGAATTTAACTGGCCGCAGCATCACCGTCCTTCTACTTATTCTCCGGTAGACTATTTCTATCAGGAACACGATGATGGATCCGCCACCGTATATGTCAGCGAGATCGACAAGATGTACGGCACAAAGGGCATGGGCGCATTCACCCTCTACCCGGACAAATCCTATATCGAGATCAAAGGACAGCTCTATAATCGTACCGATATGCCGCAGACCTTCCTCTGGTGGGCAAATCCGGCTGTCCCGGTCAATGAACACACTTATTCCGTATTCCCGCCGGACGTACATGCGGTTATGGATCATGGAAAACGTGCTGTTTCCACCTTCGATCGCTACCGGGGAATATTACAAATACGACTACTCTGAAGGAATTGATATTTCCTGCTACCGCAATATCAAGGTCCCGACTTCCTATATGGCAGCTCATTCTGATTTTGATTTTATCGGAAACTACGATGAACAGCTGGACGCAGGGCTTTTACATGTGGCCGACCACCACATTTCCCCCGGAAAGAAACAGTGGACCTGGGGAAACAGTGATTTCGGCCAGGCCTGGGACCGGAATCTGACTGATGAGGACGGCCCGTATATCGAACTGATGACTGGCGTCTACGCCGACAACCAGCCTGATTTCACATGGCTCAAGCCCCAGGAGGAAAAGACATTTACCCAGTATTTCATGCCCTACAAGCATGTAGGCCGCGTGAAAAACGCCACGAAGGACGCTGCTGTAAATATAGAGCTTGCAGGTGGCATCTTAAGGATCAAGCTTATGCCTCCGGAAAGCACGCTCAGGTAACGATTCAGGTGACCCAGGGCGAAAATGTGCTGTTTACCGACACCGCGCCGCTCTCTCCTGTTGAAATCTATGACGGCACCTTCCCGACCGATCTGGAAACACTGTCTGGCTGCAGCGTTTCTATCAAAGATGCAGACGGAGCCCTCTTAGTCAGCTACACGGAAAAAGAGCCAGAGCTTACGCCCACTCCGGAACCGGCAGATCCTCTGCTCCCTCCGGAACAGCTGAAATCCACAGAGGAGCTTTACTTAGGCGGCCTCCATTTAGAGCAGTACCGCCACGCCACCTTTGCACCAGAGGACTATTATCTGGAAGGCTGAAGCGCGATCCTTCGACATCCGTCTGAACAACGCCTATGGACTTCTGCTCTACCGCAGAGGATGCTTCGAAGAAAGTATTCCGTATTTCCGGAAAGCCATCGAAAAACAGACCTGGAAGAATCCGAATCCGTATCACGGAGAATGTTACTACAACCTGGGACTTGCTCTTCATATGACAGGTCAGGACGATGAAGCATTTGACGCATTTTACAAAGCCACCTGGAGCTATGAAAACCAAAGCAGCGGTTACTACTGGCTTGCCTGCCTTTCCTGCCGGAAGGGAGACTACCAGGCAGCCCTTGGATTCATCGAGCAGTCCATGATCCGCAACTGGCACAACATGAAGGCCCGTACCCTGAAAGCAGCCATCCTGCGCGCTTTGAATAAGGACACGGCTCTGCTGCTTTCCGAATCTGCCGACATCGATCCTCTGGATATGGGTATCCGCTACGAGAAAGCCCTTGCCTCAGGAGATATGGCAGGCTGGAAACAGGCCATGAGACAGCCTGCACACAACTATCTGGAATTGTCTTTGGACTATATGAAAGCCGGATTCTATGAGGATGCTCTGGCAATCCTTTCCTCCTGCGAGGACGGTTCACCGATGATCTCCTATTATCAGGGTTATGCTCATGAAAAATCCGGAGATACAGCCCTTGCGGCATCCTTCTACCAGAAGGGCGAGGAAGCCTGCTCCGACTGCTGTTTCCCGAACCGGACCGAAGAGGTAGTGATCCTTTCAAGCGCCATAAAGCTCTTTCAAAAGCGCCGCGGGCTCACTATTATCTGGGATGTCTGTTCTACGATAAGAAACAGTACGAGACAGCGAAAGACCACTGGCTTACTTCCGTTTCCGAGGATCCGGAATTTGCCATGGCACACCGCAATCTGGCAATCGCCTACTACAATAAAGAAAAGGACATGGAAAAAGCGCTCGTATCCATGAAAAAAGCATTGGTTCTAGATCCTGGATATTCCCGGTTCCTCCTGGAATATGACCAACTCTGCTCCAAAGCCGGCGTCTCAAACGAAGACCGTCTGGATCTCTTGGAAGAGCGTGTAGAACTGGCAGAAGACAGAGACGCTCTGTATGTGGAATACATCACACTTCTGAATAATACCTGCCAGTATGATAAGACACTTTCCTGCCTCGGCTCTCACCGGTTCCATCCGTGGGAAGGGGGCGAAGGGAAAGTCAGCACCCAGTACCGCTACGCACTGACTCAGAAAGCCATTCAGCTTCTGGATGAAAAGAAATATGATGAAGCCATCCAGCTTCTGGAGCAGACGAAAGTCTATCCGGAAAACCTGGGCGAAGGAAAGCTTCCAAACGTGCAGGATAATATTGCCGATTATTATCTGGGACTTGCCTATGAGGCCAAGGGCGAAAGCGATACTGCAAGAGAGTGTTTCCTCCGTGCCTCCGTCGGACTGGATGAGCCTGGAAGCGTATTATATTACAACGATCAGCTTCCGACACCATCCTTTACCAGGGACTGGCAAACGAGAAGCTTGGCAATACCGCTGCGGCACGCAAGTGCTTCCATCAGCTGATCTCCTTTGGCGAGAGACATGTATTCGACCAGGTAGGCTACGACTACTTTGCCGTATCCCTTCCGGAGATCGAAGTGTTCCCAAGCAATATCAAGGATCGGAACGACACTTACTGTCATTATCTCATAGCTTTGGGAAATCTTGGACTTGGAAATCTGGATAAAGCAGCAGACCAGCTAAAGTCTATCCTTGCCGATCAGCCCGGATATCAGGGTGCGATCCAGCATCTTCTGATGCTGCAGGCTTAAACAATAGCAAATTGTCATTGGGGAACGGGGGATTTCCAGAATCCGTCCCAATTTAGCGCTTTAAATTATAAAAGGGGCCGTGCTTAAAAAGCGACGGCTCCTTCCTTTATCATCATCTCTTCTTCTATGGCTTTACACCGGAAACAGGTCCAGAAGATCCGAAAATTTTCTGATCACCGGATAGTCTCCTTCTACATTTCCAAACCCATACGACGCATAGATCATCGGTACTCCGCCATGTCACAGGCATTGGCATCCCCTTGTGTATCCCCCACATAGACAGCTTCTTTCACGCCGCCCCGTTCCATGATAAGCCGGATGTTTTCCCCTTTCTGCTTCAAAGTGTCCCCAAAACACAGATGATCCACAAAGTATTCTCCCAGACCGGTATTTTTCAGCATCGCTTCGATATACCCGGACTGGCTGTTGCTTACGATCATCAGCCGGTATTTCCGGCTCAGCTCTTTCACAGTCTCCGCCACCCCTTCATACACATGGCAGGGAGCCGTCTCGATCCACTGATTCTCGATCCGGTACAGATCCTTAGCCAGGAGCTCCTGCTGCTCCGGCGAAAGCTCTGGAAACAGATCGTCCATGATCTCGTCCATCGGCTTTCCAAGCTCCGGAGTCATCATTTCCCCGGTCAGCCTCTTCGTGATCTGGGGCCATCCTTCCAGGGCCAGATTCCAGGAGTATACAATCTCATCCTTTGCATCCCACAATGTTCCGTCTACGTCAAAGATGATCGCTTCCATATCTACTCCTCTTCCAATTTCATCAGCATGTCCACTCTCTTCTGGTGACGTCCGCCTTCAAATTCGGCTTCCAGCCATGCCTTCACAATGTCTTTTGCAGTCTCCGTTCCAATGATCCGTGCACCGAAAGCCAGTATATTGGTGTCATTATGCTGTCTTGACAGGCGGGCGGTGCTGGCTTCTGAACATACCACGGCCCGGATTCCCCGGATCTTATTGGCCGCCAGCGAGATCCCCACGCCGGTGCCGCAGATCAGGATTCCTTTCTCTACTTCTCCTGACACGACTGCCCGCGCCACTTTCGCTCCATACTCCGGATAGTCACAGCTCTCCGGTGTGTCTGTTCCATAATTTATCACCTCATGTCCTGCTTCCTCCAGGTACTTTACGATCTCAAACTTCATTTCTACAGCAGCGTGATCGTTACCGATCCCTATTTTCATGGCTAAACCCTCTCTTCCATTTATATTTCTTTTATATTATAATGGGTTCGGTACAGATACGCAACAAGAGTTCAGAATGGATCTTACGAAATGCAAGTTACATAAAAAGGAGACAGTACATGATCAAGCTAATCGCAAGCGATCTCGATGGAACATTACTAAGAAACGGAGCCCAGGAGATTAACCCGGAAATTTTTGACCTGATCCTTCGTCTGAAGGAAAAGGACATTCATTTTGCCGCTGCAAGCGGGCGTCAGCTTTACAGCCAGCGCTGCCTTTTCGCCCCGGTCAAAGATGAGATTTCCTACATCGCAGAAAACGGCTCTCTTTGTATATGCCAGGGAAAGGTAATATCCCAAGGCATTATTGAGCGAAGCCTGGGACTTCAGATTATTAAGGCTTCCCGGGAATTCGGCTCCTGCCACACTCTTTTATCCTGTGAGAGCCGCTGTTATACCGACTCTGACAGTCAGGAGTTTATCCGCCATATGCGGGACGAGCTCCACAACGATATCCATTACTGCCCGGATCTCACCAGCATCACAGAACCCTTCTTAAAACTTGCCGCCTGTGATTTCCATGGCACCACCTATCTTCTGCCCTATTTCAAAGAAAAATTCGGGGCGCAGATCGATGTCGTCACCTCCGGCAATCTGTGGGTGGACTTCATCGCCCCCGGCGCTAATAAGGCACTGCCCTTAAACGTCTGGCCGACCATCTTGCATCCGCCCGGAAGAATGTATTGCTTTTGGCGACCAGTATAACGATATAGAAATGCTGCAGTTCGCCGGATGCGGCTATGCCATGAAGGACTGTGCTCCCGGTGTAGAGCGCTATGCCGATGCTTCAACAGATTCTGTGGAAGAAGTGCTGCGGAAGCTGTTGTGAGGAATGTGACGGAAGTGTGAACGGGACGTACACCTTTTGCAAAGGTGTACGTCCCCGTTCACACTTCCGTCACATTTTCACCCACCGGGCCGCTCCTGCACACTCCACCGCTTTGGCGCCGCACACGCAGGCAACCAGGCAGCCGTCTCCGCCACACTTAATGACCACGTGCTTTACACCAGCATTTAAGAGTCGTACCGCGGCCTTTTCTTCATCCGTTTCCCTGGTCAGCATACACGCCTCTTCCCGATTTGGAAAGAAATAATCAACCCACCGCAAAGCTCCTGCTTATATCCTTTTCCTGTTCTCCCGTTTTTTGGCTTTGTCATATCTGCACAGACCAGGACCCCCTGTTCCTTCGCTCTGCAAAAAAGCTTTTCCATCTCTGCCGCTCCAAACCCCGGTGACACAAAAAATGCTTGCAAACGACAGGATATCTATCGCTTTTTCAAAGGGAAATGTCAGCTGCTCCGGCCCCAGCTTTCTAAGACTTCCGCCTGGATCTGTCAGGAAGCTCCGTTTCTCCGCCTTCCTGAACCAGCACCGTATTGATCCCGGTCCTGATATCCTCACGCACGCAGTTATCTGAGATTTTTATCCCGCTTTCCCTCAGGCTTTCCAGGACCATTCTGCCTGCCATATCATTTCCCAGCACTGTCTGCAGCCACACATTCTTTCCCAGGCCAGCAAGCACAAGGGCTTCATTTGCAGCATCGCCTCCCACCTCCAGCCTGAGCTCTTCCACCGGATGTGAGCCTTTTTCAAACACCTGCATGCTGACCGGGCGGGCCAGCACATCCAGAATTGCTGCTCCGATCACCATTATTCCTTTTCCCACGTTTTCTCTCCCGTCTTTTCTTTTTCACACATCTGCAGTCTGATTACTCGATATTTTCATCATCCAGCTTATGGAAATCCCGGTTCTGTCCAAACACATGGATCAGCGGAATTACTTTAATAAAGCAGTCATAATTCCCGACTTTGATAAATTCACGCAGCTGAATGTATTCCTTAGAATTACAGACACAGCTCATCTGCACTTTCGCTTCCCTTGAGTAACCGCCCATAGCGTCAGTATAAATAGTTACGCTTTTGTGAATCTTATGAATTATGAAGTCCTCAATCTCCTCCATACGGTTTTTCCCAATAATCTGCATATCATAGAGCTTCGGTCCCAGATTAAACACCACATAATTCATGGCATTTACATAAATCAGCTGCCCGACAAACGCATAGGCCAGTGCGTCCAGGTTAAATGCTGTCGCCATAAATAAAATGATCAGCACCTCTTCGAAATAGTAGACCTTTTTCAGCTCTGCGGATTTCCAGACACATTTCTTCAGAACCTTTGCCAGCGTATCATCACCGCCGTAGGAAAATCCGATCCGGTAGGGCAGGCCGATTCCCGCACCATAGATTACCCCAAATACTGCCAGTGCGATCAGCTTGTCCTCAAACACGATCTGTACGTCTATATAGCTCAACACCGAAAGAACCGCCGGATACAGCAGCGACAGGATCACAATGTTGGAGGCATCCTTTTTCCCCAGGGTGAACCAGGTAAGGATCAGGATTAAAATCGTGATCGCATAATACACCAGGGAATAATTGATTCCTGTAAAATGCTCCACTGTCATAGATATACCCGTGATTCCCGGCGCGGTCAGCCATTCGGATCAGGATCCAGTTGGTGGCCACACTACAGCACAAGCAGCCCAGGATCAGCATACAGGCCTGTTTCAGCAGCGTCTTCTTTGATGCAATCTTCTTCATATGTACCTTCCCTCTCTTTTAAACTGACAAAACTCTCCTAATTTCCCCGCGGATTTTGAACAGATCCATCCTGTCCATCATGATTCTATCTTATCATAGAAACAGCTTATATACTACCATAAAAGAAAAACCGCAGCCCTCTGGTTTCCCAAAGGACTGCGGTATAAAATTCTCTATAAATCACTCAGAGATCTGTTATTATCAGCGATTACTCGATGATAGTAGCAACTCTTCCTGATCCTACAGTACGTCCGCCTTCACGGATAGCGAAACGAAGACCCTGCTCCATAGCTACCGGGTGGATCAGTTCGATTGTCATCTCTACGTTGTCACCAGGCATGCACATCTCTGTTCCTTCCGGCAGGTTGCAGACACCTGTAACGTCTGTTGTTCTGAAGTAGAACTGCGGACGATAGTTGTTGAAGAACGGAGTATGACGTCCACCTTCATCTTTGGTCAGAACGTATACCTGAGCAGTAAATTTGTGGTGGCAGGTTACAGAACCTGGTTTACACAGAACCTGACCTCTTTCAATCTCAGTTCTCTGAATACCACGAAGCAGTGCACCGATGTTGTCACCAGCCTGAGCCTCGTCAAGCAGCTTACGGAACATCTCAACACCTGTAACAACAGTTTTCTTTGTATCCTCGTGGATACCAACGATCTCAACTTCGTCAGATACGTGCAGTGTACCACGCTCTACTCTACCAGTAGCAACAGTTCCACGTCCTGTGATAGAGAATACGTCCTCTACAGGCATCAGGAACGGCTTATCTGTATCACGCTCCGGATCCGGAATGTAGCTGTCAACAGCATCCATCAGTTCCATGATCTTGTCTCCCCATTCTCCTGACGGATCCTCAAGAGCCTTCAGAGCAGATCCCTGGATGATCGGAGTGTCATCTCCCGGGAACTCATACTCATCGAGCAGTTCACGGATTTCCATTTCAACCAGTTCCAGAAGTTCTTCATCGTCTACCATATCGCATTTGTTCATGAATACTACGATATACGGTACACCTACCTGACGAGAAAGCAGGATGTGCTCTCTTGTCTGAGCCATAACACCGTCAGTAGCAGCTACTACAAGGATAGCTCCATCCATCTGAGCAGCACCAGTGATCATGTTCTTTACGTAGTCAGCATGTCCTGGGCAGTCAACGTGTGCATAGTGACGTTTCTCAGTCTCATACTCAACGTGTGCGGTAGAGATTGTGATTCCACGCTCTCTCTCTTCTGGAGCCTTGTCAATGTTTTCGAAATCTACGGCAGCGTTACCAGCAACTCTCTCAGCAAGAGTCTTGGTGATCGCAGCTGTCAGAGTGGTTTTACCATGGTCAACGTGGCCGATGGTACCAATGTTACAATGCGGTTTTGTTCTTTCAAATTTAGCTTTAGCCATTTTAAAATGTCCTCCTTAAAATTGCCTTTTTCAGCATTTTTATAATTGACGTTTTTTACTCGGCAAGATTTGATTATATTTTCAAATCATACAGTTTTT